>Ga0190284_1000111_pt1 | contig 64181 bp, 40 predicted proteins | sample 48691812_MG_FD_161668 | JGI IMG/M metagenome (GOLD analysis project Ga0190284, IMG submission 161668) | Hydrothermal vent microbial mat bacterial communities from Southern Trench, Guaymas Basin, Mexico - 4869-18-1-2_MG | ecosystem: Environmental > Aquatic > Marine > Hydrothermal vents >...
GGCCCTCCAGGATTCCAATCCCTATGGAAAGGTTTTGCACGCTTCTACGATATGGTGCACATTTATCAACTCAAAGAGTCGTCACCATGAACGCGCCGCAAAGTATTTGTGGGACAAGGGCAGGCCTAGCGTGATCCAGTAGAGCTCCATGCGATCCTCTTTATGAGGATAACGATACATGTTCTGGAGATGCTCGTCGGCGATGATGGCGAAGGAAAAAGAGCTGCCTTTGGATCTCTGGGTGTGAAAAGTCCTGATCTCGCCAGTCTCGAATTTACCTTCGCCCGCCTGCCGGAAGACGAGGCGGTAGTAGTAGCGTGTGTCGGCTTTGAGACCGTCGAGCGAGATCTCGATCGGAGTCTCTCCGCGAAGGTCGGAAAGGGGTTGCGTCTGGTCGATGAGAATCCCCGGCGTTGTACCGTATTGGACGTAGAGGTCGGTGTCGATCAACGAGTACAGGTTGATTGTGGCCGAAGAATCGCTGACGACCCCCAGATGTTCTTTACCGATGAAGGTGTCATAGACGGTCCTGTAAATCTCGAGCACGGCAGGTGTGGTGACTTTAGTCGAACTTTCGAAATCGTCGAAGTAGACGAGATTGGTTTGCTCCTCGGAAGAGCCGTTCTCCTCGAGATTGATGATGAGTGTCTTTCCCGCGGCTCCCAAACCCCAATTGGGTAGGGCGATGATCTCGTTGATCACCTGCGAAATATCAGGAGAGGAGTAATAGAGCGGAACGTCGGGTTGGCCTTCCTTCCAACTTTCCTGGATCGTCCAATCGACTTTGTTCTTGGTCTTGGGAACCTTTTGCGACGGCCTCTCGTCGGTCGAGAACGCCGTGGCGCTCGGCTGCAGCACACCTTCGATGAAAAGATGGAGGGAGCTCTGAATGTCACTACCGAATGACGCCAACCGTAATCGGGCGTAGGCGATTCTCTCTGCTTGCATCAAGTTTCCCACATGGAAACGAAATCCTACGTCGAACTTGCTGGTATTGCGGCGTCCCAGATAGTTCAACGACGACTGATATCCGTCCTGATACCAGATGGAATCGTTGACCTCGGTGCCGTCATCGCTGTTTTCGAGGATCGTCCCCGAATAGGGCCAGAACATCGCCAGCGAGAAGTAGCTGACAAATAACGCGAGCACACACGCAGACGAAAAATGAGATGGGTGCCTCATGAATTTACTCCCACGTATCGGAATCTGTTTCGGCACATTCCGCTTTATCCAGATATATCAAAGATCGGAATTACGCGGACCCGGATTATTCGAGAACGCCTGAAAGATCGCGTTACGGCGTTCATGATTAATCCGGACTGGTCCGCAACTCCTCTGGAAGAGTGTGGCAAAGCCAGGAAGCAAATATCCTCCAAGAATCTGTTGATCGTCGTCGTTGCGTGCCGAGGCCATCAACTACAAAGCCGCTCTTGGAAGTGGACGTTTTAGCGATCTCAATGCTTGTTTCACGGCCAGGCCAATTCCAGAATCGAAACAACAGAGCGCTTCGAAGTATTCGTTCAGATATGACTTAGAACATTATCATAAAAACAGATCAATGCCACGAAAAAGTGGAAAAAGCGCGGGTCTTGATCTTCGAAAAAAACCGGCCGGCTACGCTGTGCGGACCTCAATCACGACGGGATTCGATCTCCAGGACCATGAGGTTGGTGAGCAGCGTGGTGGGATTGCCAGGAGATCCCAGGAGAGCCTGGAAGGGATACCGATCGCCTGGCTGCCAGGAGAGCGGAATCGTTCCGGTAAGGCTCGCGACACCTTCCGGGGGGATGGCGCCCAGGTTTTTTTGCCAAACCGGCGGCATGACCAAATGGAGCGAGCCGTACGGTGTCGGCTGTGGCGGATCCTGGAGATCTGACCCGAGAGCCAGGATTACCGGCGAGGTGTGGGGATCGCCGATGACCCTGACCTCGATGACGGCTCCGGGAGCTGCTCGACCGGTGTAATAGAGGGCGAAGTGGTATTCATCGGCACCCATGTCGGCAGCCCCTCCAACGATCCTCGGATTCCCCTCGAAATCCACCTGCGGCAGGTGTGGAGCTGAGTTGTCGCCCGCATCTTTGCAGGCAGAGTCGTAAGTCAAATGGTAATCGTCATCGGCAAGATCGACAAAGAGTGGATCACTATCGATCATTCCCGCTCCCCAGTCGAGTACGGAGCCCGCCTCGATATACACCGCGGCCTGACCATTCGCCACATCGGAGTAGCTAATCGTAAGAGTCGAGGAGTAAACCAGACAAGCCTCCGCGCCGGCGCCCGCCAGGTTGTTCCACAGGATGGAGTTCGTGATCGTTGGCGAGGCGAAGACGCAGTAAATCCCGCCGCCGCTGCCGGCGGAGTTCCCCACGAGTGTATTATTGATCAAGTACGGATCGGCCATGTTGCACCAGACTCCGCCCCCCTGCAGGTTGGCGGCATTCTCGACGAGCAGATTGTTGGCGACGACAGGCGGTTTGCTACAGGACGAAAAGAACAATCCACCGCCGCTGTCGGACAGGTTGAAGGCGATGACATTGTTGATAATCATGGCTTCGGAGCCGCCGCAGTAGATCGCTCCCCCCATCCAGCCGGACGTGTTATTGGTGATCGTGTTGCCGTCGATCGTGGGATGCGAATCCGCGCCGATGCTGATGGCGCCCCCGTTGCGTGACGCCCGGTTATTCGCGATGAGGTTACCGGTGATCGCGAGCCCCGAAGAAAAAGCGTCGCTGATCTGAACGCCACCGCCGAAATCAGCGTGGTTGTAGGCGATCACGTTGTTCTCGAAGGTTCCGGAAACTATGCAGTAGATGCCGCCGCCGTAATCGGCGCCGTTCTGCCGAATGATGTTGTTGACCACGGTGGGACGCGCGGCGCAGTAGATCCCGCCTCCGAGGAGGCCTAGAATCGAATCGTAGGTTCCGGAGCCGTTGGCCACGGTAAATCCGTCCAGCACCGTATCGAGCCACTCACCGCTGTCGAAGGTGACGGTGCTCCCGCTCTGGCCGCCATCAATGCTGGTCACCTCGGGCCCCTGCTCGCTCTTGACGGTGACGGCCTTGCCCAAAAAATCGATGTTCTCCGTGTAGACTCCCGGTCTGACGATGATAGTACTACCTGGTGACATGGCGTCGATGGCGTCTTGAATGGTCGCGTAATTGTCGGGGACATAGACCGTGGTGGCGGAAAGAGCTTGATAGGCATCGGCGAATCTCTGCCCCAGGAGGATCTGTCCGTCGGCGGTGAAATGGATGAAATCGGAGTTGAGGGGCAGATCATCGGTGTCGACGAGCGCCGTCATGGGTACCGTATCGGCCACTTGCTGCTGAGCCGCGCGCACCGTGTCAAGATCACCCTGAGAGATGCCGTACGGTGATTTATAGATCTGAGAGTTGAGCCGTCCCAAGATGAAGGGCAACCCGGGGCTGCCGAGGTCAGCGCGCAGCGCCTGGATGAGCGCAACGAGGTTGGCTTGGTAGGCGGCGGCGTCGATGGAATTCAGAGCGTCCCACTCGCCTTGCATCCAGAAACAGCCTTCGAGGGTGCCGGTGTGCCCGAGATTGGCGAGCTGGGACATAGCCTGATTCATCACCAAGATCAGATCGCCGTACAGCGGACCGGGTGAGACGGCGTTCCAGTCCCCGGCCAAACTGGTAGCGTTGATCGCAAACTTGATCACGACCACCTCCTCGGCGAGGGAATCCGCGAGAACACGACCCAGCTTGATCTCCGATCCGAAGCCGTCGGTCAGCCAGCCGAAGGTGCCGAAGGTGAGATCACTCTGGTACTGCAACGGAATCCAGGCGTTCGACCCGATCCGCCGCGCTGGGTCGTAAACCGAATCCCACGGGCCTTCCTCGAACCAGAAGAGGATATCCGTCTGAGGGACACTGAGGGCGGGTGGCAGGTCGTTGGCGTCGGAGCCGAATCCGACCGCGTTAGACTGACCTGCAACGATGATGACCTTTTTTTCCGACGCGGCTGCCGTGCCAATCCACACCGTCACCACGATCAGCACCACGATCGATGAGATTGAACCAAGCATCGTAGGATTCCTTCAAAAATTTCGGAGCAAAACAGGCTCGACCATCGGCTCATTGAGGACATCCGGATAGACCATATAAAATAATAAAGAAGTGAAAAAATACAAGCCTCGGTCAGGGTACCTCGATAGGGAAATGTTGTAAGATCTGGAAATTCGGCTCCAAAAAGTGCTTTTAAGGAGTAAGGCTGTTTTTTAGAATGTGGAATTACCTTGATTCTGTACTCAAAGTGAGGAACTCGAATGGTGTTTTTCGGAAAGAAAGAAAAAGAAGTTGCGGGCCTCATTGTCAAGCACATTCAGGTCGTTGGGCAGACACTCTCGGAATTCAGTTCCCTAATCGATGCATATTTGAAACGCGATAAACACTTCAAGGAGGGAGCGTTCAAAGTCCATACACTCGAACACGAGGCGGATTCCCTACGGCGGGAGGTGGCTCTGAAACTGAGCCAAGGGGCTTTTCTGCCCGTTTACAGAGAGGATTATATCGTGCTCCTCGAACTGATCGACAAGATCGCCAACAAGGCGGAGTCGACCGGCGATTTCATCGTTCTGACCCGGCCGCGTGTCCCCGAGTACCTGAATGAGGGCATCAGAAAAATGGTCAAAGTCACGCTCGATTGTTTTGAGCCCATTGAGAACATCTACGAGCTGTTTCAAAAAAATCTCGACGATGCCCTCATCGCCGCCGCTCATGTGGAAGAACAGGAACAGAGAGTAGACGAAATACAATGGCAGTTGACAAAAACCGTCTTCAAATCTGAGCTCTCCTTGGCCGAGAAAAACCACCTCAAGGACTTCATCGACCACATCGAAAACATCTCGGACCGCATCGAAGACGTCTCCGATCGATTTGAGATCATGGTCGTTAAACGCTCTCTCTGATCTTTTTCTCACCACATTCCGAGAACGAAGGAAAAGTACAATCGAACTGCTCACCACAATCATCCTGATCGCGGCTGGCTTTTATGTCAGCTGGAACATGGGTGCTAATGATGCCGCCAACTGTATGGGATTGTCGTTTGTCGTCTACTCTTTACTCTTGTCGTTCCTCAGGTTTATCGACCTGCCCAGCCAGTTGCAGATCAGACTGCTCTCTATTATGGTTCTGATCTCCGCGGCCTATGTTTCCTACTCTCTCGGCATGAACAACGTGGGCAACGCGATCGGCCCGCTTTTGAGCAAATTCCCGATCGCGGCCTTGATCTGACGATATTCGGCGCCGTGGCCATCGCCATCGGGGCCGCCACCTTCGGCAAGGGGGTGACCGAGACTGTCGGTAAGCGGATCACCGCCCTCGACCTCCCCGGCTCGCTGGCAACCCAGATCTCGGCGGCAACCGGCATCTACCTCTTCTCGATGATGGGTGTGCCCGTCTCCACGTCGCACGCCATCGTCGGTGCGGTGATCGGAGTGGGTCTCTTGAAAGGAGCCCGTGCCGTGAACAAACGCAAATTCGCAGAGATATTCGTAGGCTGGATCGGTAACCCGCTCTGTGCCGCCATCTTCGCCGCCCTCGTCTACTCATTGCTGGCCGGAAAAATATTTTAGAGATCGCAACAAAATACATTTATTATTCTTCGATCACCTTATTCCGCAATCCTGTTTTCAAGGAATATAAGGATTACGGCATTTCGCCGAAAGCGAAGGATGCGTGAATGTAATATAAATTCAGGAGTAATCCCCCTATGAACAACAACAAGATCTCTAATTCGTAATATGATATGCGGATCTTCATGGCGAACGGTCATTGAGCCTATATTTACAATTAAAAGACTCTCCTCGTATCGCTCTAAAAAACGCTTTCGAGAAATTTTTCTTTGAGCCGCTTTACGCCACGTAAAGACAATGGATATTGATTTTCAGACTCTCTATCGGTCGCTGGAAGGAATCTGCTTCATACCACAATCATCAGAAACGACCGTATATACCTGCAGGCGCACCCACGACCTCCATCAGTAAACGCGCCAAATATCGGGCTGCAGTCGACATAAGACAAAAGATTTTAGCAATGTGTCACCCAATAACTGTCTATGTCCAATAACTGTCTATGTACGGGGCAGGTAAAGAATTAAGCCGGCTTGCCCTGCAAACGCTTGGACATTCGAGCAGAATATGTAGACTATCAGGGTTGTTCTTTCAATGAATAGAAAGGCTGAACAATGCTGACATTAATGATCTTTGCCACGATTGCGTTGGGATTTTCTTTTCTCTGCTCCATCGCGGAAGCGGTGCTGTTGAGCGCCACACCATCACACATGGCTCTACTCGAGCAAGAGGGCAAGCAGTCGGGCAAGCTATTGCGGGAGTTGAAGGAAGACCTTGGCCGGCCTCTATCAGCGATCCTCAGCTTGAACACCATCGCCAATACCGTGGGGGCCGCTGGCGTCGGGATGCAATCCGCCGAAGTGTTCGGTAAGGGGAGCCTTGGCGTTGTCTCGGGTATCTTGACCTTTCTGATTCTGGTTTTCTCGGAGATCATTCCCAAGACGTTGGGCGCTTTCTATTGGCGTGGACTTCTCCCGATGGTGACCGAATGGATCAGGATACTGATCTGGATCATGATACCTTTTGTCTGGCTGTCCAAAGGCCTGACCAAGCTGCTAACGCTGGGACGCACTGAAAAAATAGTATCGCGCGAAGAGCTCTCTGCCATAGCTACACTCGGTGCGACTGAAGGGCTGCTCGAAAAAAGGGAATCCCGAATTCTCAAAAACCTGTTCGAATTTTCTACCATACTGGTGAAAGACATCATGACTCCTCGAATGGTGACCTTTTCTTTGAAGGAGGACATGACCATCGGCAAAGTATTCGAAAAAAACCCGGAGATAACCTTTTCCCGTATTCCCGTATTTAAGGAGAATCTGGACGAGATCGACGGGTTCGTGCTCAAAAACGACATACTCCTTGCCCAGGCAAGGGATCAGCATGAAAAAACCATACTCGATTTCAAGCGCAAGATCCTATCCGTACCTGAAACGGCGTCCATGTCCCACTTGTTCAAGATGTTGCTTGCCAGGCACGAGCATATACTCCTGGTCGTGAATGAGTACGGCGGATTCCAGGGGATCGTGACCCAAGAGGACCTGGTAGAAACCCTGCTGGGATTGGAAATCGTTGACGAGGATGATAAGGCGATCGATATGCGTGCCCTGGCCCGTGCCGAATGGGAAAAAAGAGCCAAGGATTTAGGTATCCTTCCGAAAGAGAAGGATGCGTAACCGAGCCCGTGAAGAGAATGCGACGGCAGAGTTTTTCATAGACCCTCCGGCGGTCAGCCGCCGAGCTCCTTTTTGAGCCAGGCCTTGGCGATGCGCCAGTCAGCCTTGACCGTGCGCGGCGAGATACCCATGACGCGCGCGGTCTCCTCGACAGTGAGGCTTCCGAAGAAGCGCAGCTCTACAACCTGTTCCATATGAGGATCGATGGAGGCGAGCTTCTGGAGAGCCTGGTCCAGCGCCAGCAGATCGGCGGGAGCGCAGGCCTCGCCGATGAGGGCGATCGCCTCGTCGAGCGGCCTGCGCTGCCGGTGGCCACCTTTTTTTTCGGCCCCCCTGCGCCGCGCGTGATCGATGAGTACACGGCGCATGGCCTGCGAGGCGATGCGCAGGAAGTGAGCTCGATCCTCCCAGGTCCTCGCCTGACCACCACCGAGTTTCAGGTAGGCTTCGTGGACCAGCGCCGTAGTCTGGAGGGTGTGGTCCGACCGCTCGCCGCGCATGTGCCGTTCAGCGAGCGCGTGGAGCTCGTCATAGACCAGGGGCAGCAGAGCCTCCCCGGCGCCCACCTTGCCGGCGCTCAGCTCGTGCAACAGCCGGGTCACCTCTTTTCGATCGGTTCCGTCGGTGTCTCGTTGGTCTCGCTGCGATGAATCGGCCATGAATCTCCACCGAGCTTCGAAAACCTCAATCCACAATAATCTCGTCGGCAAAGAGCCAGGCCTTGCGACCAGCGCCGACGTGCCACTCTGGACAGATGCCCACGCTCTTGGCCAGGACCCGGATATAGCGGCACTGCAATCCGTTGAATTTTTGTTGGAAAACCCGCCGGAACACTCCCTCCTCGTCGAGCGCCGCCTTGCGTGTGATCTTCGCGATCACGACGAAGTCCTCGCCGTCGTTTGACACGGCGAGCTCGGCAAATTCGGGCAGGAAGATCCAGTCTTGCTGGTTCTGCAGAAAACCGGCGGCGATCCTCTTGACCGGGCGCACAGCGCCCAGATCCACGACCGCCTCGAGGTCGACGCCTTCGAAACCCTGCCACAAGTCGTAGTCGGGGATCCCGGTGGCTCTATCGGGGGCGCGCACTCCGTCGGTCAGCGTGCCGGGCCCGCTGCCCGGGTACTTCGTCGAACAGGCGTTCTTCATCGTCACCGCACATCCCTGTGCCTTGTGCCGGACCTCGATTTTCGGCTGGGGCATGTACCGGTTGTCGTCCAGGTCGCCGTATCGGCGGCGCAGCCGCTCGAGCTCGGCCTTCAGATCCTGCACGACCTGCGTATTGCGCGGATCGTCGTAGACGTTGACGAGCTCGCTGGGATCCTGCTCGAGGTCGTAGAGCTCCCAGGCGTCGATGTCGTGGTAGAAGTGGATCAGCTTGTGTCGCGATGTCCTGACGCCGTGGTGACGCTTGACGCTGTGCGTGCCGGGGAATTCATAGTAGTGGTAGTAGATCGATCGGCGCCAGTCCTCGGGCGCCTGCCCGCGTAAAACGTTCCGTAGCGAGCACCCCTGCATGTCGGACGGGACCGCCACCCTCGCGAAGTCCAGGAAGGTCGGGGCGAAATCCAGGTTGAGGACCAGATCGTCGTGGTTGACGTGAGGCGCGATCTCCCGCGGGTAGCGCACGATCAGCGGCATACCGAGCGACTCTTCATACATGAAGCGTTTGTCGAACCAGCCGTGCTCGCCGAGATAGAAACCCTGATCGGAAGTATAGACCACGATCGTGTCTTCGGCTAAACCGGCGCTCTCGAGGTAGTCGAGCACGCGTCCCACGTTCTCGTCCACCGAGGCGATGCAGCGCAGATAGTCCTTGATGTACTGCTGGTACTTCCAGACGACGAGCTCTCTCCCGGCCAGTCCGGCCTCGTGGAAGCGTTGATCGCGAAGGTCGTAGGCCTCCTTCCAGAGCTTCTGCTGCCCCGGATTGAGACGCCCGAAGAAGTTGTTCCACATGCGCCGGTCGCGCTGCTGCCGCGGGGATTCGCCCTCCCCGGGTGCGCCGGGGTCCAGTTTCAGATCATAAGCCATATACAGGTCTTCGGCGACTGACATGGCCTGCTCGCGGGCCGCGGCGCTGCGCGTGGCGTAGTCGTCGAAGAGCGTATCCGGCACGGGCAGGTCCTTTTCGGCATAGAGCGAAAGGTGCTTCAGGTTGGGCATCCAGTTGCGGTGCGGCGCCTTGTGATGCAGCAACGCGCAGAAGGGCTTGTCCTGGCCGCGCGTCGCCAGCCAGCGCAGGCAGTCGTCGGTGATCAAGTCGGTGACATACCCGGTCCTGACGGCGCGCTCGCCCCTGTTGATGAAGACCGGGTTGTAGTAGTTGCCCTGGCCGGGCAGGATGCACCAGGTGTCGAATCCGGTGGGATCGCTCCTGAGGTGCCATTTGCCGAAGAGGGCCGTCTCGTAGCCTGCCGCCTGCAGCAGCTTCGGAAAGGTCTGCTGGCTGCCGTCGAATTTGATCCCGTTATGGATCTGCCCGTTGAGGTGGCTGTACTTTCCGGTGAGCAAGACGGCGCGGCTGGGGGCGCAGATCGAGTTGGTGCAGAAGCTCTGGTCGAATCGTACACCCTCCGCCGCGAGACGGTCGAGATTCGGCGTCTTGTTGAGCCGGCTGCCGTAGCATCCGATCGCCTGGCTGGCATGATCATCGGTCATGATGAACAGGATGTTCGGCCGTTTGCGCGCCTCCGAACGGGCCTCCAGCGTTGATGGAAAGGTGAGCGCCGCCGCGCCGAGGCCCACGTTTTTGAGAAAATCCCTTCGCGTCGGCATACGATTCCTTTCTCGGTTAGCGCCGATTCTCCTCGGCGTCCCGCGCAAGCTCCCAGCTCGGCTCACTGAGATCGCAGAAGTCATCGAGCTCGCGCATGCGGCCCGCGAGCAGAGCTGAGAGCTCCGCCAGCCTGCCAGCGGCGCTCTCGTCCCGCGCCAGGTTGCGCATCTCATACGGATCGCGGTTCAGGTCGAAGAGCTGAGTCGTTTGCTGACCGCGGACGTTGTATTTGATCAGCTTCCAGTTGTCGGCTGTGCGTATACCGCGGTGCAGCTTGGTGTAGGCCAGGAAGACCGAATCTCTGACGGCCGGGCGATCGCCGCGCAGCACGGGTACCAGGCTCCTGCCCTCCACCGACTCCGGTATCGGGAGCGCTGCGAGGTCGCAAAGCGTGGGGAAGAGGTCGAGCAGATAGCAGAGCGCATCGCTGGTGCCCCCCTGCGGAATCCCTGGCCCGCACAGGATCAGCGGCACACGTACGCTGTGGTCGTAGACGCTCTGCTTGCCGAGCAAACCGTGGCAGCCGACGGCCAGGCCGTTGTCGCCGGCGAAAACGATCAGCGTGTTCTCGGCGTGGCCGCTACGTTCGAGAGCGTCCAGAATGCGGCCGACCTGTGCGTCGGTGTGCGTGATCATGGCGTAGTACGCAGCCAGGTGCCGGCGCACGACCTCCGGCGTGCGTGGCCAGGGGGCGAGCTTCTCGTCGCGTATCGTCATCTCGCCGTTGTCGAAGGGGTGCTCCGGCATGTAGTTCGGCGGAAGAGTCACGTCTTGCGGCGGATAGAGCGCGGTATACTCGGCGGGCGCCATGCGCGGATCATGGGGCGCGGTGAAGGAAACGTACGCCAAGAAGGGCTCCTCACGCGCCGTGCTCTCGATGAACCTGATGGCTTCGTCGGCAAACATGACGCTCGAGAACCCCTCGCCCTTGTACTGAGCGCTGCGCGGATAGGCGCCGGTGGCATCGAAATCGTAGCAGGGCACGGCGAGATGATCGCTCATGCCGCCGAACATGATCCTGCCGCCATCTGTAAAACAACGGGCGTAGGCGCTGCGTCCGTTGTGCCACTTGCCCGTGCCGAAGGTACGATAACCGGCCTGCCGCAAGACCTCGGGCAGCATCGCATGATCGGCCGGGATGGTGGCGCCGCGCTTTTGCAGGTGGAACAGGGTTCTGCCGGTCATGAGCATGGCCCGGCTCGGCATACACACCGCGCCGCTCGTACCACCCATGATATGGGCGCGGGTGAAAGCGATTCCGCGGCGGACCAGCCGGTCCATGTTGGGTGTCTGGATTTCTGGACAGTTGAGGGCTCCGATCGTATCGAAGCGCTGGTCGTCGGTGAAGAGGAACAGGATGTTGGGGTGTTGTGCGCCAGGTGGCGCGCTCTCCTTCTTGGCCAAAGGAGACGTGGCGCATCCGGAACCGGTTAGCGCAGCGGCACCGAGGGCCACCGACTTGAGAAAGTCACGACGAGTCTGGTTGTTCATGTTTTCGAGGAGCTCCAGCGTACATTTTTGGGTTCAGCTCATGCTGTTCTATCAAGAAGGCGGGGAGATGACAACGCTGGTTGTGCCAGGATCAGCCTCTCTGCCAGCCGGCGATCGGTCGGATCATAGCGACTTGGGATTCGAATTGACCGCCGCCAGTTTTTTTTATCGACCTCGCAGAGAGGCCGCAGGGCGAATGCCCAGAATATCTAGTTCGTGACCTTGGACAAAGTGACCGCGGATGGTTGAGCGGCAGTGCGAAGCCATATGGTTATAGCTTCCTCCCCGGTAGATCCATTTTGTCGATTTGTCCTCTACCCAAGCAGCACCATCGTTTGGAGCGCCTTCGTAGTTTTTGTGATGAGTGTCCTGACACCACTCGAACAGATTGCCGAGCACATCATGCAATCCAAAGGAGTTCGATCGGTAAATTCCCACCTGTGCGTGGCAAGCATGCCCGTCGTTCAGCCAAACTTCACACTCCTTTGGATTCGCCGTTGTTTTTCCTCCAACGAGGTAGCAGTACGCGTACACATCACGCAAGTTGGCAGCACCCTTCAACGTTTCCTTCTCGATAGCCTTCAGAGTCACCGTCTCCATGTCACGCGAGATCGTGAAGTTCAAACGCCCTGGCGGTACCGGCTCATTCTCCAAGATCTGATGGAATACCTGCTCGGTCGTTTCTCCTTCGAAGTGGACACAGCCGCGCTCAGCACCTCGTTCAGCCCGTCTCCCGGAATCAGCTGCATGGCGAAGTATCGGATTCCTTCTTCTTCGCCGCTGCCATGAACCGAGACGATGTTGGGATGCTCGAGCTTGGATATGGCCTCGATCTCACGCCAGAAGCGTTTGGTCGCTTCGAACGAGCCCATCCGATCGGGACGAATGACTTTCAAGGCCACCTGCCGTCCCAGAGATTCTTGCTGAGCGAGATAGACGACCCCCATCCCGCCTTCACCAAGCCGCCGGATCAGACGGAATTCCCCGAGGCGATCGAAGGGTAAACCTGGCGCAACCTCGACCTCTGCGGCTTCGGATGTGCTCCCAGAAACCGGCTGGATAAAGGACACCCACGCGGGTTCGTTGAGAAATTCCGGCTCCTTTTCGTATTCTGCTAAAAGAGCCTCTACTTCCGCCAGCATCGATCGGTCCCCGGAACAAACCTTGGCAAGATAGGCTGCCCGCAGCAAAGGCTCCTGTTCCAACGCCCCGTGAAAAATCGCCCTCATTTTTACTTTCAAAGCAAAAAATAAACAAAATAATAAATATCATTAGTACAGGGCTCGCTTTTTTTCACTTGTCTAAATAGACGTGCCTTTTCCTTTCAGAAAGAATTCCAGCGACTCAACGTCCGAGTCTCACTTCTGTTTTTTTGTTTCCCTGTTGTCTGGAGGCGAGGTTATGAAAAAGATTATTTTCACGATACTTGTCGTTGGTCTCTCTCTCGTCGTCGCAGATGCGCAAAACTCCCGACCGGCTAACGCATCCGCTGTGAATGATATATCGCCGGAATCCAACAGGAGCCAGATATCAAGTGCCAACGGCGACTATCTCTACACGATCGACGTCGAAACGATCACAGGCGATTTCAGGTGTCTCGGCGTCGAACACGACACCAGCGACTGGTGGGTCACCGGTGGCGCCGACATGTACGGGGCTTATTTGTACCAGATCAATCATGCTGGTACGATCCTCATCAACACATACGCCCAGGGCAACACCAGTTGGGGCTGGCGCGACCTGGGATTTGACGGCGTCTATCTCTATGCATCGGATTCTTACTTCATCGAGCAGATCGATCCCACCACCGGATCGCCGACGGGTGTTACCATACCGTCACCGACCTCCCCCGCTCGAGCCATGGCCTATGACCCGGTGACCGATTCCTTCTGGACCGCCAATTTCTCCAGCAGCATCTACAACATCGACCGCGGCGGCAACTATACGACCTTTGCCAATCCGAGCGGCCTCTCGATCTACGGCATGGCGATGGATGATATCAACGATATCCTCTGGGTCTGGTCGCAGGATGCCAGTGGCGCACTCGCTTCCGCTTTCGATCCCCGGACCGGAAGTTTCACGGGCGAAAGCTGGGATGGCGGCACCGCTCCCTATTTCGGCTTCGCCGGTGGATGCTGTATCTATGACGACCCCGTATGGGGTTACGTTTTCGCCGGTATGCATCAATCCACGACTGACAATATCGCCATCTACAGCCTTCTCCCGTTCATATTCAAGATTCACGGTTCGATGGCCGCGTACCAAGAAGACGACATCATGGATTATCAGCTCGATGACCTGCTCAGCCGGTATATCAAAGAGTACCACAGCCGGATTCTGGTTTTCGGTCAGTGTTTCTGCGGCGACTTCATCGACGATTTCCAGGGCGACCGCGCGACGACCATCCTCACTTCACAGCCCGCCTGCCTGCCAACTTGGGTGAACGCCCATCACCGAGGACTGGCCAAAAATCTAGGCATGGCCAAAGACACTCAGAAGACGATCGAAAACTCCGACAAGTTCAGAAAACGGATAACGATCGCCGGCCAGGAGATCGTCTTGGAGGATCCTCAACACATCGGGCCCACCCAGCAGGTCGGCACGGGCGGCGAGATCAAAAGCACGCATGTGCTGGTTTGGGCGGGAAAATACAAAAACGCCAAAGAAAAGAAGGCTTATAAACGCGACATCGCCGATATTCGCGAGAATTTCAAAAAACACCAGTATGCCGATGTGAAAGTGCTCTTCCATGACGGCAAGGAACCGGAAGCTGACGCCCCTGCAACGTTCAAAGAGCTCGTCGACGCCCTCGATGAGATCAAGGCCAAGATGAACAAAGACGAGCAGTTCGTCATGTTCGTATCGGATCATGGAGACAAGTATTTGAGTATCGATGGACTGGGCTGCTTCCCCTATTCCGTCTATTCGCTCGATCTAGACCTTCCCTCTTCGTTATGGGATGACATGATGAACGATCAAGACAACGTTCCCTATCTGGCGCTCTTCACCACAGGCCCCACCCGGATCGGTCCGGGCGAGCTCGAGGTGTGGCTCAACTCGCTCGGTCCGCTCGATGTGGGCAGCGGATTTCGAGAAGTGGCGCTGGATTATGACAACGATCTCGTTCCCGATCAGTATGAGTACTGCTATGACCTCACCGAAAGCAACCTCCATGCCGGGATCAACGTCCTGCAGCTCCAAACAGCGTCGGTCGGCATCGACCTGGCCCACGCTGGGCTGGACAGCGGAGCGCTCGGTATGAAGATCGCCTTCTTGCTCTTCGAAGATCCCTATCCCCTGCAATCGGGTCAAAACGCTAGCTTTACGGTCACCGACAGCTCTCCGAACACGGCCACCTATCTGGCCTACAGCACCACCGGTGCAAGCAGTACCTATATCCCTCTCCTCGACGCCTTTCTCTATCTGGCCAATCCCACGCAAGCCGGCAGTGTTATGACCACAAACGCTCAAGGAAACGCCGTCTGGAACCTGCCGATCCCCGCAGCGGCCGCGGGTCGAACGGTTTGGCTGCAGGCCGTACAGTACGGCGATATGTCGAACCTCGTGGAATCTCTGATCCTGTGATACAGCAGAAAAGAACAGAGAGGAAGCTGAAAAAAAAGTGACACTTTCTTGCAGGTCATGATTGATTTTTCGGAACAGAGATCACAGTGATAAGAGAGAAGGAGGTATCTTGTATCCCGCATCCCCCTCTTCGTTCGTGCTCTTCTTGTCCTTCGTGGTATATAATTGGTTCTTTGAAACGTTGCCAGTGTTAGTCGCCGGGGGAAACTGGCGTTCCTGCCAGGCAAGGTGCTGAAAAGTGCCGAACGATCACAAAGCGGCGGTGCGTAGCCGGTGTACGCTCCGTCGCTCGGGGGCGCGCCGCGCCGGATCGTATCCCCGGATGCCGAAAACCCTGACCCGGCCGAGATAGGCGCAATTGAGCATGAGAGGATAGATGAAGTTCCGCAATCCGCCAGGGCTCCGCAGCCAGCGCAGCGCCCGCCTCAGAAGCCGCCGTGGAGAATAGTACTCGCGGATCACTTCCGCGACTGCACGGTGATGGTGCTGGGAGTCGTAAACGGCACTGATCGAACAAAACTTGCAGCGGTTGCGGCATCCCATGGTGGCGTAGGTGGCGTTCGTAGTGGAGTAGCTCTCGCGATTCAGCACGTGCTCGGGCAGCTTCGCCGGAACCTGCCCCGCAGGATTCCCGTGGTACTTGCGGCCGAGCCTGCCGGATTTCAGATCGTCGAGCAGCCGGGGCCACGCTTCCAGGGCCGGACCGATCACAACGGCATCGCAGTGCTCGAGAGCGAGGTCGGGATTGAGGCTCGCAAAAAATCCCCCCAACACCACGGGGATCCGGCGCTTCCTAAAATAGTCGCACAGCGCAAAGGCTCTCGGCGCCGGCGCCGTCATGCAAGTGATGCCCACGACATCGAAGTGCTCGTCGTAGGGTATATCATCGATCTGCTCGTCGATGAGACGCACCTGGGCGTTATCGGGGCACAGCCGGGCCACCGTCAAGAGGGACAGCATCGAAAAACGGAACGTCTTGCCGTTGAAGATGCGCTGGCGCCCGATGCTGCGCCACTTTCCCGAAGCCGGGGATATCAACAGGATCTTCATGGATGACCTCCTTCGCGTGGTTCTGTGGAGATCATCAGAAAACAATATCCATACCAGCTTCAAAAAAAAACATAACCGGCTATTCGAGATAAAGTTGTGAAATACCACCTCTGGCCGGTATTCGCCCCTCTCGCACCTCTTCGAGCACTGAATGAAGTTGTTACCTGCATTTTTTGCTGGATCGCCAGGTCACGATCAGGTGTCGACGGGCTCCTGCTAGCAGCTCGGTGGTCGTTTACTCCTGTTGCGGCAACGCATCCAACTGCTGCCGTGCATAGCGCGTCCGCAGGTGATCCTCTCCCAGAGCGGCCTTCAATCCGTCATGCGCGGCCTCGAGGTTCTCCCGGGCCTCCTGAATGCGTCCGCGAGCCGCCAGAAAATCGCCGTAGTTCATGTGGAAGAGATAGAGAAACCAGTGTCCTTGCGGCAGATGCCGGCGCCCCTTGTCGATCGCCTCGAGGAACAGCGCCTCGGCTTCGGCGTCCTTGTTCTGTCCCACCAGCGCCAGGCATAAATTGCTCATGTCGGCAAAGAGCTGTGGATGATTCTCGCCGATCGCTTCGCGACGTAGCTCGATCTGCTCTCGCAGCAAGGGCTCGGCCTCCGCATGCTTGTCCTGATGAAGCAGAACGCTGGCGAGATTACCCAGCGTCTCGAGCCGGGCGGGATGGTTAGCGGCGAGGACTTGGTTCATCGACTCCAGAGCATCACGGTGGAGTCTCTCGGCCTCGCCAAACTTCTCCTGATCGGTGTAGAGGTAACCTAGGCTGTTCATGGCCCGCAGCGTGTCGACATGCTCAGGACCGAGGACCCTGCGGCTCCTCTCGATGACCTCGAGAATGAGCGGTTCAGCTTCGGCGAATCTTTTCTGTCCCACGAGAAGCTGGGTAAGAAACGTCTTGGCCTTGAGCGTGTCGGGATGATCTTCGCCGAGGATTCTGCTGCACTCATCAGCGGCACGCCTCTGGAGCTCCTCGGCCTCCTGCAGCTTGCCCCTCGACTTGAGAACCACCGCCAGGTTGCTCATCGAAGAGAGGGTGTGGGGATGTTCCGCACCGAAAACCCGCCGGCGGAGCTCAAGAGCCTCGCGGTGCAAAATATCGGCCTCCTCCAGCCGCGCCAGGTTGGCGAGAATACAGGCCAGGTTGCTCATCAGGCAGATGGTGTCAGGATGATCACTGCCCAGGTGGCGTCGATGGAGCTCGAGAGCCTCGCGGCTGAGGGGCTCGGCTTCGGAGTAGTTTCCGCTCAAAAAGAGGACGGTGCTCAGGTTGCACATGGCGCGCAGGGTCTCCGGGTGCTCCGCCCCCAGAACGCGCGTTCTCACGGCCAGGACCTTACGGTGCATCTCCTCCGCCTCGGCGTTTCGGGAGAGATCCTTGAGCACGCAGGCCAGATTGTCCATGCTCTGAAGGGTTTCGGGATGCTCCTCGCCGAGCCGCTGCGTCTGCTCGTCGAGAACCTTCTTCAAGAGCGTCGCCGCCTCGTTCAGCCGCCCCTGCTCCGCGTAGAGACAACCGAGCTGCGCCATCGCCTCGATCGTGTCCAGGTGTCCTTCACCAAGATCGTCCCGCAAGGTCTCCAGCGCGGCCAGGAGCTGGGGTTCGGCCGCTTCCAGTTGCCCGAGCTTCAGATAGGACCACCCGATCGTGGCGCGTAAGGCCGCCTCGAGCTGGGGCTGATCGGCAAACCGCTCCTCGATCTTCTCCGAAGCCGCGCCCAAAATATCGACGACCTTCACGTCGCGCCCCGCCTCGTAAGGATCGGCCGACGCCAGCATAGTCTCGAGAAACCGGTTGACCGCACGGCTCTTCTCGGCTTCCATCCGGGCCTCCATCAGCGCCATGGCCGTCATTTCCTTCTCGGCGCGGATCTGCGGGTAGGACCAGAGCACGACGTACAGGAAAAAGGATAGGCACAGGAGCACCACAACAGCCACGGCCGCGCTCATGACGGGATTGCGCCTGATCCCTTTCCAGAGCCGCATCGTCACCCCTGCACGGCGCGCCAGGATCACCTGGCCCTTCAGGAAACGTTCGATATCACCGCCCAGATCGAGCACGGTCTGGTAGCGATGACCGCGCTCCTTTTCGAGGGCTTTGAGCACGATCGTTTCCACGTCTCCCGATACGGTGCGGCTGGCGGTGGAGGGTTTCTTGGGCTGCTCCTCGCGGATCAGCCGGGCCGCTTCGAGAAGCGCGGCCCGGCGCACATCGTAAGGCAGCTCCTCGCAGAGCACCTCGAAGAGCACCACCCCCAGGGCGTAGACGTCGCTGCGGATGTCGAGGTCGTGGGGATCGGCCTTGCACTGTTCGGGCGACATGTACTGCAGGGTTCCCAGGAGTTGGCCCACATCGGTCTGCATGGTGGTAATGTCCAGGTCGGAGCCCGTGGCGCGGGCGATGCCGAAATCGATCACCTTTACGCACCCCTGCGCGTCGACCAGCAGGTTGGCCGGCTTGAGATCACGGTGGATGACCCCTTTCTGGTGGCCATGGTGGACCGCTTCACAGACCTGTGTGAACAGCTCGAGCCGCTCCCTGACGCCGAGTCCCTCGTCCTTGACGTACTGCGTGATCGGTCTGGCATCGGGAATGTACTCCATGACGATGTACGGCAGGTCGACGCTGTCGCAGGCGGCGGCAGAGCCCGCGCCGGTTGCCGCAGCCACGCCCGGTTTTTCTTCCGAATGGACCTTTACTCCAGCAGTTGCGTCGGCTCCTGTCTCTACTCCCGCATCTTCTCCCACATCTCTCCCCGTGTCGGTCCCCGCCCCACCAGCCCCGCCTTCCACGACGGGAAGACGGTACGTCCCCGCCTCGACCACCTGGGCGATGCCGGGATGGCGCAGCATGGCCATGATCTGCGACTCGTACTCGAACCGCCGCAGCGCCTGGCTGGAGAGAAGCCCCTTCTTCATCACTTTGATTGCCACCACGCGACGCGGCTGCTCCTGAAGGGCTTCGTAAACCGTTCCCATGCCGCCCGACGAGATGACCCGCCGGAGAAGGTACTTGCCGATACGCCGCCCCACGAGCCCGCCGCTCCCACCGCGGGGATCGGCGGAATCGCCACCGGCCGCAGCGCCCCACCTCGCCGCCGCAAGCGCTCCCCCTTCGAGGAGCTCAAAGCAGCCCGAGCCGAGGGTTCCCGTATCGACGGCGACCAGCGCCTCGACCTCGGCGCGCAGCTTCGGATCGTCGCGACAAGCCTCATCGAGAAAGGTTGTCCGTTCGGCCGGGCCAAGCTCGACCACCGCGTTGAAGAGCTCCTTGAGACGCTGCCAGCGATCGGCAATCACGGTTATTCTCCTTTGTTCTTCACTACTTCTACTTCGAATATCTCCACAGCTCTCCGGCCCCCCGGCTCCCTCACGTCATCCATTCCTCCGGCAAGGCTCGATCGCGAGGACGATCATGCGCTTTTCGATGTCCCTTCGCAGGCCGTGATCAAAGCTAAGAATCCTCTTCGCAATGCCCGCTGTAAACTCGAAAAAATTTCAACGGCGCCTCGAAACGCGCAACGCGACAACGGCTCGTGTGCCGCCGCCGCTCCGACGCCCCACTGAATCCATCTCCCCCCGGGGGCCGCTCAGCGCAGCATGCGCGCGCAGCCCCCTGTAAGTAAGGGAAGATCAACGGTGCCAGGGGCAGGGCTCGAGGGGATGATGATATCCCAGATCGAGAATCCCCTTGTCAGCCACCGGGTTCCCCCAGACCCACTGCGTCGCGCCCGGCTCCAGGCACAAGCTACCGGCATCCAGGCACGGGGAATCGGCGGGCAGAGACTCGGGAGCCGTGCTCCAGGTGTAGCCCGGGTCTAGGTGCAGGGGCATGATGATACGGCTCGAGCCCTCAGGTGGCGGGCAGTTGATGTAGTCGTTCATGTGGGGATCGCCGCCCGGCCAGTACCAACTGAAATTGACGTTGGTGTAGCGGATCTGGGGGTAGCATCCGCCGTCGATGCCGTACTCGGTGTAGCAGATGATGCCGCACGTGTTCCAGACGACGATGTTGTCGCGGATCACGGGACAAAGCGCCGCATCGCCGGCGTTGTAGTTCATTGCGATGCCGCTGTCGTTGTCCACGATTGTGTTGTTGGCGATCACCGCGAAGCTGGTGGCGTCCGGTGCGCTCTCCAACAGGACGGCGCGGCCCGTCATCTCGAGCCAGTTACTGAAAATCTGGGCGCACGATCCGGCACCGAGTGTAATCCCTGCGTAACTGTTATCGTGAATGTGATTGTAGGCGATGACCGGATCGGTCTGGCCGTCGGCTTCGACGCCGTGGTCGAGTCCATCGATCTCACAGCATTCGACACGGCACTCTCCGGTGACGGAGAGGCCGATGCCGCCGCCGCTGTATGTGGCGTTGCGCGTGATGTGGAAATTGCAAAAAATCCCATCGAAGGCCAGGGCCACGCCGGTCGCACCGGTGGCCACCGAAATGGTGGGCCGGTTGGCGGGGCCGGGGAGCTCGGATTCGATGATCAGATCGCCCTTGTCAGCGGAAACCAAAACGCACTCGGCGTACTCGAACTGCCGCACTTTGATCACGTCGCCAGGCTGAGCATGATCCACAGCGTCTTGAATCGTGACGAAATCACCGAAGCCGAGGCGTGGATCCACGATCCAGGTGTTCGCGCCGCCGTAGGAGACGAGCTCTGGAAAGTGGTATCCGAGATCGACCATGTCGCGGTCATCCTGCCCGGCGACCGCCTGTCCGGGATCGAGGGACAGACTGCCCTCGTTCACCAGCCCCGCGGCGATATCGAGGTACCAGTCGGCATCGTAACTAGGTTCCACGTACTTGGAGTCGATCGGCGGCGGGCAGTTCACGTAACACTCCCCCAGCTTCTCGTAGACGTTGTTGCTGCGAAGCTGCGGCAGGCAGGCGAAGAGCACCTCGGGCGCCGGGTTGAGGTTCTCGCAGAGGATCCCGGCGCCGCCGTTGGCGTAGATCACATTGTCGCGGATCATGGGGCAGAGCGGGAGGTCGATGAGGGTTTCACCTGGAGATGCCAGCCGGCCCCCGGAGTCGGTGTGCTGGCCCCTGTGCTGCAGGTAGATGCCGTCGCCCTGGTTGTAGCAGATCGTGTTGTTCGACACCTCGGCATAGTTGGCCCAGGCGTGATAGCTCACCATGGTCATTCCATGACCGTTGTTGCTTTCGATGAGGTTGCTGAAAACGCGGGCGCAACTGCCGCCGGCATGCTGAAATCCCTCGTTGTTGTTGTGGATATGGTTGTAGGCGTAAATCACCTCGGTCTCACCGGTGCAGGCTCCGACGTTGTTGTGGCAGATCTCGCACCCCCAGAAGGTGGCGGGATGGTCCTGTCCGAAGTTCGAGGCGCACCAGCCCACGAGCCCCATGTTGTGGTTGGCGACCAGGCAGTTGGTCACGAGCGCCGGACCGGTGACGGAGATACCGCTTCCTTCACGTGCGCCCAACCCCATCCAGAGCACCTCGAAGTTGTCGAAAGCACCGCCGCTGATGCTCACGGTTGATTCCAGAATTCCGAGACTGCCAGGGCGCTCGATCGTGGGCCGGTTGTCGAGGCCCGGCAGCTCCGACCGGATGATCAGGTTCTTCTTGAAGGCCTTGATCTGCTCCTCGTAGACCCCCTTGCGCACCAGGAGCGTGTCGCCCTTGTGCACCCGGTAGCTGTCGATGGCGCCTTGGATGGAGGTGAAATCTCCGCCGCCCGCCGCATCGACCAGCCAGGTGTTGGGCAGCCTGATCGACTGCGCCTGGGCGTGGCAGGGCACCGCGCCGGATACAGTCCCCAGCAAGAGGGCAATGATGACGGCTCCGAAAATGGACACCGCGGAAAAGGGGCCACCCGCCCGGGCGGGTGGCATTGGGTGTCTCGATAATGGTCTCGATCGGTCGGGATTGGTGTCAACTTTTGATGAATGTTCCATTTCTAACCTCCTTTTAGAAGAGTGATAAACACCGCGCATTGTTCTGGCTGATATCCCGGCGGTCCGCCGAGCCGTCACCTGTTTAAGGAGCATCCGGGCTGGCGTTCGGCTGTCCTTCCGGGGCACGCGGTCTACAAGCAGGGCGCAGTCGAGGTAAAAACGGGGCAGATTTTATGCAAAAAATCGGCTCTCGATCCGGATCGAGAGAAGCCGACGAGCCGGTGGCGCTGCCATTCATCGTGCCGGATGGGACTACAGGTGGAGGCCGCAAAATGCTATGTTCAGGGAGCGGAGCCCTATATTTTGGTACGGTAATATTTTTTTGAGGGGCACTATGAGCGCCGAGGCTGTCAATCGCAGAACGTTCCTGGAATCGCTCGGATTCAGTGCGCTTTCGCTGGCGTGTTCCGGCCATCGATTCGCGGGACTCATCGAAGAAACGTTGAAACCGCGGCCCAACATCCTCTTCTGCATCGCCGACGACTGGGGCTGGCCGCATGCGGGTGTTTACGGCGACGGGGTGGTGAAGACCCCCACCTTCGACCGCCTGGCGCGGGAGGGTGTGGTGTTCGATCACGCCTACGTGTCGAGCCCCTCGTGCACCCCGAGCCGCAACGCGATCTTGACCGGGCAGCACCACTGGCGGCTCGAAGAGGGTGCTAACCTGCATTCCACGCTGGATGCATCGATCCCCGTATATCCGCTGCTCCTCGGGGACGCCGGGTATCACGTCGGGCACTGGCGTAAGTGCTGGGGTCCCGGCGATCTGAAGGCCGGCGGCTACGATCAGCGCAATCCGGGAGGCCGGCGCTACAAAAGAGGATTCGCGGAGTTTCTCGAGGCGAGACCGGAGGGAACACCGTTCTGTTTCTGGCTCGGATCCTCCGATCCGCATCGCCCCTACAAGGCGGGCAGCGGCGAGGCTGCCGGCATCGAACCGGAAAAAATCCGCGTGCCCGGATTCTATCCCGGCGCACCGCAGATCCGCGCCGATATCGCCGACTACTACTTCGAGGTGCAGCGCTTCGACTCCGACTGCGCCGCAGCGATCGACCTCCTGGAAGCGAGCGGTGAGCTCGACAATACGATCATCGTGATGACCGGCGACAACGGCATACCCTTCCCGCGTTGCAAGAGCAATATCTACGACATGGGGGTGCGCGTCCCGCTGGCCCTACGCTGGGGCGCGGTAGTCGAACCTGGTCGCCGGCTGAACGACTTCGTCTCCCTGGTGGACCTTGCCCCCACTTTTTTAAACTCCGCCGCCGTTGCGTTGCCCACGGAAATGACCGGGCGATCCCTGCTGCCACTGCTGGAGTCGGAGCATTCGGGTCGTGTCGATGCGGCCCGCGACCATGTCGTCTTCGGCAAGGAACGCCACGTCCCTGCGCAGGTCTCTCCGCACATGGGTGGGTATCCCTGCCGCGGGCTTCGCACCGATCGTTACCTCTACATCCGCAACTTCGAGCCTGATCGCTGGCCGGCAGGCGTGCCTGAAGGCGCGACTCATCCCATAGGACAGTTTGCCGACTGCGACGACAGCCCGACCAAGACGTACTTGATGGAACATCGGGACGATGCCGAGGTCCGACGCTTCTTTGAGTCGGCCTTCGCCAAGCGCCGGGCCGAAGAGCTCTATGATATGCAGAGTGATCCCGATCAGCTCGATAATCTAGCCGATGTTGAAAACTACGCTGAAATCAAAGCCCACCTGGCGGCCATTCTCACGGCCGAGCTGAAGGCCACCGGTGATCCTCGCGCCCTCGGCCAACCGGTGTTGTTCGACTCTTACCCCTACAGAACGCGCTACAAACTCAACATCCCGGACCCGACCAAGCAGGACGAAGAGTAGACACGCGAACCACATCGAGAGGTTTCATTGATATGGCCTGATTTTCTCCGGGTAGTGAAATCGCCAAGCTCCCATATCTACCGAACGACATCTCATCGATATCAGAAGAATTGACTCTCGCAAAGCCGCAAAAGTCGAAAAGAACAGGTTTGAGATAGACTTCTTAGGTTGCTGCGTACATCTGTCTTGTGCGCTTGTTACGATGATCGAGAGGTGAAACGTCATGATCGATATTTGACGATGAGCGCCCAATAATACCCAAGACTCACGAATCCAAAGAATAAAGCACCAGCTACCAAGCTGATCTTGGTCGATCCTGCATAAAGCAGGTACAGACAAGCAACAACAAAAATAAGCGAGAAGATTTGACCAAGCCACAGAAAAAAGGCATTAATGGATTTTGTACGAACTTTGACTCTTTCAAGCCGATCAGACCAAGACAGCTTGGGCACGTAATCAGTCGTTGGAAGCCCTCTAACTAATTTCGAAGTAGTAATGCGCCACCATAGTGACGAACCCAAGCCCCATAGCCCTATACCTATACAAAAAACTAACCCTTGGAGTTGGAACTCCGGCATTATATATTCCGGCATTATATAATAGACTACTATCAACAACAGGAAGGTCGAAATAAAACCGATCCCAAATTGCAGCTTCAATAACTTTTCGATTTTCTTCTTTATTGTTGAATCATTTACAATATATCCGTTTTTCTTGACGCCTCTCGGAAAAAAGAGTTCTTTTCCATCGCCATCCTCGAAAAACCACGTTTTTGCCAAAGTTTCAAAATATCCCATTCCGATCACCTCGCAATTCTGGGTTCATTCGTTCGCTACGTCGCAGTTCAGTAGGCGCTGCTTTCTGCAATCCGCTACAAAAGCCTTTAGTAACTGTTTAGCCATGTGAAAATCGACACCATTGAATCGCGGCAAACCGCTATGGGTCAGTCGATAAGCTGCAGACAGCCACGGAGTGGCTGATTGTCAGCTTCATCGGCTCTCATACGCCCTACGTGCTCTTTCCAATTCACTCGGCTAAAGTGTTACAGCCTTTTTACCTTTTTTCAAATTTCAAAGGTCCCCACCGGGATTGTGTAGCCATAATCGATTTAGTTCTTATATCAACCAGGTGTATGCTTTGAATAATAACGCCATGGTCTTCGAAAATATTCGGCTTTACTTTTGTAAATTGTTCATTTGCGGAAGAGTTCTCAGTAAAAAGTATTAGACGTTCATCTCACAAATAAATCAAGGGGGGCTATGGATTCATTGACCGGTTCTTGATCTTTCTAATCCACCCCAAGATTTCGCATTGATTCGGTCACCGCTGTGGTCAGGCTTTTGCTTACATCTTTCAGAGCTCTGATCCCGTTGACTATCTCCTCTTTTGATCGGCTTCCTCTACCCAACACCCCCAGAGTCTGCACTGCACAATAATTGACAATCTTGCTTTTGTCTCCCAGATAACCCAACAGGATGGAAATGACTCGTTCTGCCTCCCTATCAGAAAGAGTAACGTTTCCAAATATCTCTGCGACATGCCATCTTACCTGGGATACGTTGTCTTTCGATGCTAATTCTATCAGTTGTTGCACCACGTCCAACAAGATGTCTGGATGACTACGAGAAACCACCTCCATGGTCATGCAGGTTCTACCTCGTATGAGCTTGCTATCACTCTGCAACCCTTCGGCCAACTCCATCAACAGATGAGGATGGTTGACGATCTCCCCAGCGACCTCCTCTGCTCTGCCTTCAGAACGCAAGTCGCCGCCAGACAGATTTTTTAGGACCTTATTCATATCACAACACTCCCTTGCACCAAAACTGCTGTAATCAGTGCCCAACTCTGAATCAAAGCTGTAAGCGCTGCCAATTGGGCGGCTGACATCTTGCGGCTCACCCGCGGCGGCCATTATCGCGACATGCTCCGTGAAAACCTAAGGCAAAGCTTTCAGGATTTTAAGCTCATCCAGGTGGTCGCAATTTGCGATCACCTTGTCGATTTGTCTCTCGTATGCCCCCAACGTCCTGGCTGGCGCTCAGCCGTCGCCGAAGGCGATCGGTTGCGGCGGCTTGTTGGGTCGCATTTTGTACCGATATGCTGCGCACCGTCTCAACATCAATTTGGCTAACAACTCATGGAAGTCTACCAAGTCGTTTCAGTTCTAAGAAGCACTTGGCGCAGATGTCCACGTCGGAGTCGGCCCGATGCGTAGCTCCGGGACTTGTTCCAAAGAGGTGCCAATAGAGTTCGGTCAACGTAGGCCATTTGTATCCATACCGTCCCGGAATCCGGCAAACGTCGGTTCCTATCTTCATCGTACAGAATCCCTGTCTTCCGGCAAGGACATTGGTCTGCTCCGCACGCAGAAACTCAGCCCCAACAATGGGTATATCAAATGACAGATTGTGGGCAACCAGCATGCTGCGTCTTTCGACGGCCGCAGCAAACTGCCCAAGCACGTATCTGATTGTCCGGCCTTTCCTCTTAGCCATTGCCGTAGAGATTCCGTGTATCCGTTCTGCTTCCTTTGGGATGTTGAAGCCATCAGGTCTTATAATGTGCGACGCTGCCGATTGGTGTTTACCACGTCCGTCGTATTCTGCCCAAGCCAACTGCACGACCCTCGGCCAGTTTGCAAGATACTCAACCGGGGCGTCATACGTTTTTGGCAGCCCATTCGTCTCTGCATCGAAGACTATATACCCAGCCTTGCGAGCCTTCCGACCGGCGGATCGTACTGAGGGCGAAGACATCAATCAGTCCCCCTGCTCCGCGAAGAAAAACTTTCGAATCGGGGAATCACTACCTCCCCCGAACCACCTCCCGCAAGACGACCGGTGCGCATCACCGGGCCGCCGCACAGTGTTTTCCATTGCACAAACGCCCGGATCGGCGGAGGCTCCGGTGAATGCGGATGTTATAAGCCTCTTACCTCCACGATCGAGAAACGATGACCGCCCTCCTTCGCAGCGGAAAAGTCCTGAGGTTTGACAGGAATACCTTCTTCAACTGCGAGGGGATAGAAACGATCATAGGCTTCCTTGTCGAAAGCGTATGCAGCGCCAAGTTTCATACCAGAGGCAATTTCTCCAAATCGGGTCTTCTTGATCGTGATATCTTTCGCGTCGTCAGGAAACCTTTCCTCAACATATTGCTTCATCGCGATGCTAGAACCGGCGATTACGCACGATTGTCTTTCAGCACAGACGACTCGTTTCCGCGTCAAGTATGCAAAGTATCCAATCACTCTCGAATCCCGGTCAATCATTTTCTCTTCTCACTGCTTACGGCGCTCTGGAGCGGCGCGGTCCTCCGCGTCCGCTCGAAGTGCTTGTTCGGGTATTCATTCCTCTTCGTACTCACCGTATTGTGGAGGGGCTGGTCCCACTCTCTTAACAACGCGAGGGTACTTCACTTCCGGTTCCGGCTCTACAGGTTTCTTCCGGCTCTTCCTAATCTCAAAGTACCAGTCGTCGCCGAAGTCAAAATGGTAGTATAGTTTCAGGCTCTTCGGGAGGGGATAGACCCGTTCAAGAGCGATCTCATCCAATGCATCGACTTCGTACTCCCAGTCAGCGTCATCTGCAAAAACTAATTTGCGATGGCGATAGTTCCGTCCAGCGAAGAACTCAAACATATGGTCGTAATCGAAACCAACACTATCCTGAATAGCAGCATGCAAGTTTAGAAGCGAAGCACCATCCTCAATCTCTATCACGCGGATGCAGTCTTCCTGAAGGTGCATGCCCGAGACACACTCAACTCGAAGAGTAACGATCCTCTGCTCGGCCTCCATACTCTATTCCTTCACTCGAACTATGATCCTGTCGTATAAACCCCAATTTCGACGTATATCAATGGTTATTAATATTGAGAAGTGTTGTCAATAAACAAGTTACAACGACTCAAAATGGCGAAAATCGGCGAAAAAGGGTTTTTACGAGAGAGTCAAGCATAAAGTATGAACCAATAGGGACAATCAGGTCAGAAGCAAAACTGTAATAATAGATGTATAAATTCCCGTTTAGGTATTGCCCATTTCTAAATGCATACATTGCTGCAATAGACAGCAATATGCTAATCCCAACAATTTTTCGAATCCTCTGATTAAGTCTTAAATCAATTTCTTTCATTTCTGTCCATAAATTCGCACAACGTCTGTATATATTCTATTCCAACGGCTCTCGAACGATCGCCATTGTCGATCGCGAGGGAAACCGGCACAGGAGTGACGCCGGTCGATTGCTGATAACGATCAGAGTCTGATCGTGCGCACCGCACCGCCGGCGAGGCGGCTCTCCTCGGCCATAAACCCCATGAGATGGCTCTCCATGGAGGCCGCGAGGGTCGACGTGAGCAGCGCCGGATCACGCCGTGAGACCGCCTGGACAAAATCACGAACGAGGCCGTCATCGCCGCCGCCGTGGCCCGAGGCAACCTGGGCGTGCTTGCGCACGTCCCACCGCTCACGCCGTCGTTCGTTGAACAGGTGGACATCGAGTATGGTCTCGTCGCCGACGATATCGCCCTTGGTGCCCATCACGCGGGTGCGCCGGCCGGCATAGGAGGTCAACCCTTCCATTGAGAAAGCCACGGTTACACCTTCCTCGAACTCCAGGTTCGTCACCTGGTGGTCCACTACGTCGTTGTCGCAGCGAAAGACACAGCGACCGTAGGGCCCTATCTTGAGAGCTTCGAGAATAGACCGGTCGGAACGGTCCTCGATCCTGAGATGGCCCAGGTACGTTTTGCGCCGCAGGTAGATCTTCAGCGCCGAAAAGGGGCAGTTCTCCTCGGCGGGGCAGCCGTCGGTGCAGCGGGCCGGCGCCCCTTCAGGCGCCCGTGCCTCACGAAAGAGGTTCAGGGATCCGAAAGACGAGAGCCGCCGGCACGGTTTCGCGACCAACCAGCGCAGAATGTCGAGGTCATGACACGACTTGGAGAGGATCATGGGATTGGATTCGCGGCTGTTGCGCCAGTTGCCGCGCACGAATGAATGCGACATGTGAATGTGCTCGACAGGCTCGAGATGCTGCATGCTCACCACGTCGCCGATCAAACCGGAGGAGATGACATGCCGTAGCTGCCGAAAGTAGGGTGTGTATCGCAGTACATGACAGACGGCGACGATCCGCTCCTCTCTCGTTGCAAGCTCGAGGATCTCACCGCACTCCTGCCACGTCTGGGCCACCACCTTCTCGAGCAACAGGTCCTAGCCCAGCCCGAGGGCCGCGATGGCGGGCCCGTAGTGAAGGTGATCGGGCGTGGTGATCACCGCAACATCGGCGAACCGGGGCCGCTCGAAAACGTGCTCCCAGGTTACGAAGCGGTGCTCGTCGGGAATGCCGTAACCGCGAGCCATGCGTTCGTTGCGGTAAGGGATCGGCTCGGCCACCCCCACCACCTTCCACTCCTCGGGATGGCGGTGGGCGTAGGAGGCGTAGACGTTGCCGCGATTGCCGGCGCCGATGATCACACAGGTGAGCGGGCGCTCGGGTCTGACGTGGTCGATCTCGATCGGCGCGCCGATCGAGATCGGCAGTTCCTCTCCTTCGGCGACGGCCGGTGCGCAACCGAGAAACGACGCACCCGTGGCCACGCCGATGGTCTTGAGAACATCACGGCGGTTGACCTCGTGATCTCGACGCATGCCGGCTCCCTCTCCACGGAGGTGTCGAAGGCGCTGAGAAGAGAAGGTGTTCCCGACCTCAGCGCCTGACTCGATCGTGGCTACTCATCCTCGTGATCAGCGTCGCCTGAAGCCGGGTTTTCGATCGGTTCGGGCGCCGCGCCAGGTTTGGGGGCGTCGCCGGGCATCGGCGCATCGCCAGGCGCGGGAATCGGAGCGAATCGCTCGCTGTACTCGAGCTCGCCCTCTTCCATAAGCGTCTCGATGTACGATTCGAGAGCTTTCTGCCATTTTTGCCGGCTCAGCATATTCGTGATTTCTTCCTTGGTGTCGTCGAGCGGAACGATCCCTGCGTCATGCCGGCCGGTGACCGTGATCAAATGGTAACCGAACTGCGTCTCGACGATGTCGCTCAGCTCGCCGACCTTCATGCCGAAAGCCGCATCTGAGAAGGGTTGCACCATCGTGTTGCGTGCAAAGAACCCCAGATCTCCTCCACTCTCCTTGCTCGGGCAGTCGGAGTGCTCCTTTGCAAGCGCCGCGAAATCGGCGCCGCCGGCGACCTGCTCTTTGATCCCCGCGAGCTTCGCGCGCTTTTCGGTTTTGAGCTCTTCCGTATCATCGGGGCTCATCTTGATCAAGATATGGCTGGCTTTGACCTCCTCCGGTTTCCGGAACTGCTCGGTGTTCTGGGCGTAGTACTCCGATATCGCCTCATCGCTGACCTCTTTCGCGCCGGCCAGTTTCTCGTCGAGGAACTTTCCTATTTTGAGGCCGCATCCGATCTCGTAGCGGAACTGGTCGCGCGTAAACCCTGCCATCTGCAACTGCTCTTCGAAAACCTCGGGCGAAGGAAAACGGGCGGCTTGCTTCTCGAACTCCTCATCGATCGCTTTCTCCTCGATGACGACCTCGGCGCGATCTGCGGCGTCGATCAGAAGCTGTTTGGTCACCAGTTTCTCGAGTGCCTGCCTCTCGAGCCCAGCGGTCATGGTCGCCATCTGTTCGGGAGCCACCCGTCCCCGGTACTGCATCATGAGTTTCTGCAGCTCGGCCTGAACCTCGCCGTGGGTGATCACGACGCCATTGACCTTGGCGGCCATGGATTCGGGGCTTGTTGCGTCCCCACCGGGAAAAACCAGCGGTTCCGTTTCTTCTAAAAACGAACGGGAGTCCGGCGTAGCCCCCGGCGTGGTTCCCGGCGTGCTGGAGGGATTCTCCGCGGCTTCCTGGCACCCGAGGATGGCGAATATGAGACCGATTAAAACAAAACCACGGCAAATCGATTGAGGCATTTCCGGTTGACTCCAATAAAAAACCACCATCTCGATCTGGGTGAGATTGGTGGGCAATCCAGTTGACGCAGGCGGTCAGTACCACGAGTGTCCAAAAATCCGACCTTATACTATCATCTCTTATAGTTCCCAGCCAACCCGGGGTCAATCCGCTTACCACATCGCGATCCACGATCTGAGGGTGACTGCGGGCTTAGAGTGTCGACACGTAGGAAGGATGGTCGTTCGTCAGAAAAATATTCAACTCCTCGGAATCGCTGCTATATACCCTCTGACAGGGGAATACGGTTCTCTCTCGTTCCGAAGACGATATTGGAAAAATAGATTCCGATTCCCTCCGTTCCCCGAAAAGTTTATTTAAGAGTGCTTGGGCGTTGAGATGAAGTCTGCACGAGAAGGCGGGGAAGGGCAGAACATATCCTTTTATTTCAGATGAGTCCAGACCGGATCTGGCACCATCATTTTTTCCTCTTCGACGATTCCATTGCTAAGGAAACACTCATGGTTGAAGCTAAAGTGGGCGACACCGTCAAGGTGCACTATACGGGAAGTCTTATCGATGGCACGGAGTTCGACACATCGAAAAACCGCGAGCCCATGGAGTTCAAAATCGGCGCAGAGCAGGTCGTGCCGGGTTTCGAACAGATCGTCATCGGTATGCAGCCGGGCGAGACGAAAGCCAGCACCGTGGCCTGTGACGACGCCTACGGTCCGCGGGATGACAAACGGGTTCTCGATGTCGATCGCAAGAGCCTGCCTCCCGACGTGGAGATCGAGGTCGGACAGGTCCTCGAGATGTGCCACGAAGATGGTGCCAGGATTCCGGTCATGGTCGCCGATGTCGGCGACGACAAGGTGACGCTCGATGCCAACCACCCCCTGGCGGGCAAAGACCTCACCTTCGAGATCGAGCTGCTCGAGATCGTGTAACAACCGAATCGTCTGCTCCGACGGTACGGTCCCCGATTCGGAATCAGATGCCGCAGAAAGCCCCTCCCCTCGATTCCAAAACCACCGGCGGTGGTCGCGTCAGTTTGCACGGCGATCGCCGGTGGTCGGCACTCTCTCCCAATTCCTGCCATCTTGTGCGATCACAAAACTCTCTCACCGAAAAGCCGAAAAAGGGGCGATCTCCGCGGCTAATCGAATTCAGCCAACAAAATTCGGGTCACTGTCGCGAGTTCGACGACCACTCCTTGCAGCTTGATCACCTCGAATCTGCGCTTCACCTGTCGCCGACTCCAAAAAAAGATCGCAACATGCCTGATGAGGGTCTATTCAAAGCATTTCGTCTGTGAAACGCGACCAGGCGACGCCTGGAACGATGCGCAGCGACAAGCTCGAGCACGGGCGTCGAAACCCTCACGGACAACCTTCTGCTCCTTTCCACCCCCCCCATGACATGCCGGCTCCCTCGCATTATTTGCTTTACAGCCGGCCGAAAAAGTGTTTTTGGGAGCAATGGCGGGAGCTTTCCGAACGACGGACGCAGTGGATCGGGAGCCCGACCAACCCTTCTAGGTACCTAGAGCTCGGATCGACGTACGGGAAAAAACCGATGACCACGGAAACCAAGCCTGAACAACCACCCCCCATCGCACTCGCCGCCCCCCAGGAGGGCAAAGCGCTCAAATACAGCGATCAGTTCCCTCTGCGCTCCGATCTGCTCAGCGCCGAGCAGATGACCAATCACGGCAAGCGGCTCGCCGCCTCCCACTCTCTGGATCCGCGCAGAGGCGAGGCCCTGCTCATCGAGCGACTCGATGAGAACGAGGAGGTGCTCTCCAAGACGCGCAACCTGATCATGAAAGCCGTTGAGGAAAACCGGCCTATCGCTCCTGCCAGCGAGTGGCTCCTCGACAACTTCTACCTGATCAAGAAACAGATACGCCTGACCCGCCAGCATTACCCCAAGGGATACAGCCGCGAGCTGCCCCGCCTGGCAGAGGGGCCCTCCAGGGGATACCCGCGCGTCTACGACATCGCCCTCGAGCTCATCATGCACGGCGATGGACGCGTCGACGCGGAATACCTCGCGCGTTTCGTCGCCGCCTATCAGAGCATCTCTCCCTTGAAGCTGGGCGAGCTCTGGGCGATTCCCATCATGCTCAGGCTTGCGCTGATCGAAAACGTACGGCGTGTGGCCTCGAGGATCGCAGCCGATCGCGTCGACCAGAGCGAAGCCGGCGTCTGGGCCGACCGCATGATCGACGTGGCAGCCCGCGATCCAAAGGACCTGATCCTGGAGATGGCCGACCTGGTCCGTTCCGATCAGAAGATGTCGAGCGCCTTCGTCGCCGAGTTCGCCCGCCGCCTCCAGGGCCGTAGCGCCTGCCTGACGCTTGTTCTGGATATGATCATCCAACAGGTCGCCGAACAGGGGTTGACGATCGACGATCTGATCCGGACGGAGAATCAGAAACAGGCCGCCGACCAGGTGACCCTGAGCAACAGCATCATCAGCATCCACGTGCTCGAATCGATCGACTGGCGCGAGTTCGTGGAGTCGATGAGCACCGTCGAGCAGGTCCTCCGGGGCGATCCTGCAGATATCTATGGTCGCATGGACTTCGACACCCGCGATCACTATCGGCACGTGGTGGAAGGCCTGGCACGCCGGTGTTCCCTGACGGAGATCGAGATCGCGGAAAAGGCCGTTGACCTGGCCTCTGCGAACCGGGCCCCCAAGCGCAACGACAACGACCGCACCGGCCACGTCGGGTACTTTCTGGTCGGTCGAGGCCTCCCGGCGCTGAAGCACCAGATCGGGGCGCGCATACGCCTCCGCGAACAACTGAGGAAAATCACCCGCTCATCCGCGGTGCCGATCTATCTCGGCTCGATCTTCTCGATCTCCGCCCTCATCACCGCCGCGGTTCTCGGATCGGCTGCCACAACCGGCCTTTCGCTCGCCGCGCTCATCGCGCTCGGGGTGCTGCTCCTTCTCTGCTCGAGCCACTTCTCGGTGAGCTTCGTGAACTGGCTGTCCACCATGCTGGTTTCCCCCAAATACATGCCCCGCATAGAGTTTTCCAACGGAGTCCCTCCGGAATCACGCACCCTCGTGGTGGTTCCCACGATGCTCAGCGGCCACGAGAACATTCGCTCTCTCCTGGATGGGCTGGAAATTCGCTATCTGGGTAACCAGGATCCCAACATTCATTTCGCACTGCTCACCGATTTCCGCGATGCCCCCGAGGAAACGATGCCCGGTGACGACCGCCTCGTCAAACTCGCCGAAAAAGGCATCGAGGACCTGAACCGTCGTTACGGTGGTGGCTCGCGCGACAGGTTCTTTCTCTTTCATCGCCCGCGCCTCTGGAATGCGCGCGAGAAGATATGGATGGGGTACGAACGGAAGCGCGGCAAGCTGGCCGACCTGAACGCCTTCCTGAGAGGCCGATCGAGCCAGCGCTTTGCGCTCATCGCCGGCGATACGACCGTGCTCTCCAACGTCAAGTACGTCATCACCCTCGATACCGACACAGAGCTCCCCCGCGACGTTGCGCGCGCGCTCGTCGGCGCCATGTCCCACCCGCTCAACCGCGCCACCTACAGCGCGTCCCGTGATCGCGTGATCGACGGCTATACCATTCTGCAACCGCGGGTCGCCGTGACCATGCCCGCCGGGGAGCAGTCGTGGTTTCTGAGGCTCTTCGGCGGAGATCCAGGCATCGATCCTTACACACGATCGGTCTCCGATGTCTACCAGGATCTCTTTGGAGAGGGCTCCTACATCGGCAAGGGGATCTACGACGTAGACGTTTTCACGGAAACACTCGAAGGGCGCTTTCCCGAGAACCGCATTCTCAGTCACGATCTCCTGGAGGGCTGCCACGCCAGGGCGGGACTGATCACCGACGTGCAGTTGTTCGAGGACTATCCCCAGCGCTACATGGTGGATGTGAGCCGGCGCCATCGCTGGATCCGCGGAGACTGGCAGATCGCCTCGTGGCTCTTGCCTGGTGTTCGCGGCGCGGAGGGCAAAAGAGTCCCCAATCCGCTCTCGCTCCTGTCGAAATGGAAAATCTTCGACAACCTGAGGCGCAGCCTGTTGCCCCTCGGTTTGACGCTGCTGCTGCTCCTCGGTTGGACGGTGCTGGCACAGCCTCTGGCCTGGACCCTGGTCGTGGCCGGCATCATCTTCCTCACGCCCTTGCTGCTCTCCTGGGCGATCCTCTCCCGCAAACCGGTGCACCTCACCCTGGGTCTGCACCTGGGGTGGGCTCTGCGGACGATCACGAAAAACCTCGCCCAAACCGCCCTGACTGTGGTGTTGTTCCCTTTCGATGCCTACTTCAGTCTCGACGCGATCTGCCGCACCGCCTTCAGGCTGCTCATCACCCGGCGGCGCCTGCTGGAATGGACGACCTCCAGTGACTCGCTAAGCCTCACCCGCTCCGACCTGCCGGGATACTGCCGCTCCATGTGGTTCGGCCCCGCGCTCTCGGTCGCCGGCGGTTCCTATCTCGCAGCCCTGCGACCGGAAGCGCTGGTTGTGGCGGGACCCTTCCTGGCGGCTTGGTTTGCCTCACCGCTCATCGCCTGGTGGATCAGCCGGCTGGTTCCATCGCGCGAGGCCGAGCTCACCGACGATCAGACGCGCTATCTGCGTGGAGTGGCGCGCAAGACCTGGCGGTTCTTCGAGACCTTCGTGGGACCGGAAGATCACTGGCTGCCTCCTGACAACTACCAGGAAGAACCGGCGGAAGCGCTCGCGCACCGCACCTCGCCCACCAACATGGGCCTCGCACTGCTGGCGAATCTGACCGCCCACGATTTCGGCTACATCCCGGTGGGAACGCTGATCGATCGGACCGCGAGAACCCTGGACACCATGGGTGGCCTTCAGCGCTATCGAAAGCACTTCTTCAATTGGTACGACACGCGAACTCTCGAGCCGCTCCATCCGCACTACGTCTCCACCGTGGACAGCGGCAATCTCGCCGGACATCTCGTGACCCTGCGCCAGGGTCTGCTCGAGCTGAACCGGGCGCCATGCCTACCACGTCGCCTCCTGAACGGTCTCTCCGATACGCTGGATATCCTGCTCGAGACCGCGACGCAAAACACGCCCGCGCCGAAGCACGGCGCCGAAGCCACCTTGGTCGACGACGCCGGCGCCGCCGGGAAAGAGGCCGCGACGGGCGACCGGCCCCGCCTCGACCCTGCGATCAGGGAACGGATCGCGGCGCTGAGAGGCACGCTCGAAGCCACGCGATACCGCCTGCCCGCCCTGCGTGACCTCCTCGTGCGACTGAATGCCGAGACGGGCGAAATCGTTGAGCTCATCAATCCCGCGCCCCACGGCGAGGCGCATGCCTGGGCTGTAGCGCTGAGAGACCAGTGCCGCGGTCTGTTGCACGACCTGGAGCTGTCGGCGCCCTGGTCGAAGATCCTGTCCGACAAACCGTCGTGGGAGGAGTTTTTCGAATCCGAAGTCAGCGAATCGATCGCGCTCACCGAGAAGATCGAGCGGCTCTATTCGATACCTTCGCCACGGGAGATCGCCGGCTGGAAAGCGACCTTCCTGGCACAGCTCGACCTGATCCTGGATCGATCCAAAGGCTCTTCCAGGGCGACCGACGCGATCGTAGAGGACGTGGTCACGGCGTGGTTCCGCAAGCTTCGGGATCACATCGCCGAGGGGATTCAACACGCCGAGGAACGGATCGCAAGAATCGATGAGCTGGCGCAGAGGTGCCTCGGGATGGCGGACTTCGACTACGAGTTCCTCTACGACAAGACCCGACGCCTGTTGGTGATCGGATACAACGTAAGCGAACACCGCCGCGATAACAGCTACTACGATCTGCTGGCCTCGGAAGCGCGTCTTTGCAGCTTTGTGGCCATTGCGCAGGGGCACCTTCCGCAGGATCACTGGTTCGCCCTTGGCCGTCTGCTCACCGTCTCGGGCCGGCAGACCGCTCTGATCTCCTGGGGCGGATCGATGTTCGAATACCTGATGCCGCTGCTCGTCATGCCGAACTACGACGAGACGCTGCTCGGCCGTAGCTGCCGCGCAGTGGTGGCCAGTCACGTCTATTACGGCCAACGCTGCGGCGTTCCCTGGGGCATCTCGGAATCGGGATACAACGCGATCGATGTCCATAAGAACTACCAATACCGGTCGTTCGGCGTTCCGGGACTCGGTTACCGGCACGACCTCGCCGAAGATCTCGTCACCGCGCCCTACGCCTCCGCACTCGCCCTGATGATCCAGCCCGGGACAGCCTGCGCCAACCTGATGGCCATGTCGTCGCAGGGCTTCGAGGGACGGTACGGCTTCTATGAAGCCATCGATTTCACTCCGGTGCGCCGGCCGCCGGGACAGTCTTGCGCGATCGTGCGCTCCTTCATGGCGCACCATCAGGGGATGAGCCTGCTTTCGATCGCTCATGCCCTGTTGAATCGTCCCATGCAGCGGCGTTTCCTGGCCGAACCGATCTTCCAGGCCACGGAGCTGCTGCTGCAGGAACGGATTCCCAAAGCCAGGCCGTTTGATCCCCAAGAAAGCGAGTTGACCGGCTCGCAGCCCGCCGTGTGCCGACAGGAACCGATGATGCGCGTTTTCGAGGAACCCGACACTCCGATACCGGAGGTCCACTTCCTCACGAACGGACGTTACAGCGTGATGGTCACGAACTCCGGCGGCGGGTACAGCCGCTGGCGGGACATCGCGCTGACGCGCTGGCACGAAGACACGACCAGGGATCACTGGGGAAACTTTTGCTACATTCGTGACGTGGAGAGTGACCAGGTCTGGAGCAGCGGATACCATCCGGTAGGCGCAAAGGCCGACGACTACGAGGCTATCTTCTTGCAGGCCCGAGCCGAGTTCCGTCGCCGCGACGGTGATTTCGACACGTACACGCGCGTCGTCGTCTCACCAGAGGACGACATCGAATTGCGCCGGATCAAGGTTACCAACCATTCACCAACGACCAAGACGATCGAGCTGACCAGCTACGCCGAGGTGGTCCTGGCCCCGCCTTCCGATGATGCTTCCCATCCGGTCTTCAGCAACCTCTTCGTCCAGACCGAGATCGTTCGCAATCCGCCGGTCATCTTGTGCACACGGCGCAAGCGCACGACGAGCAGCCCATCGCACTTTATGTTCCACATGCTCACCCTCCACGAAACGAAAAACGCCGTGCCTGCGGACGAGAGTTCGGCGTCCTTCGAAACCGATCGTGCCGCCTTCATCGGCCGCTGCCGCGATCTGAAGGCTCCTGCGGGGCTGACCACGCCGGGGCCCCTCACCGACTCGCAAGGATCGGTGCTCGATCCGATCGTGGCGATCCGCCGGACCGTAGCGATTCTGCCCGAAGAATCGGCCCAGATCGACATCGTCACGGGGATCGCCGAAACCCGCGACCAGGCTCTCTCCCTGGCCGAGAAGTATCACGACCGCTTCCTGGCCGCGCGCGTGTTCGATCTGGCCTGGACTCACGCCCAGGTCGTGCTCCGGCAGCTCAATATGACCGAGGCCGATGCCCAGCTCTACGGCCGGCTCGCGAGCTCTCTCGTCTTCTCCAATCCTGCCCACCGTGCACCGGCGGACGTCCTGGCCAGGAACCACCGCGGTCAGTCCGATCTCTGGGGCCATGGCATCTCGGGTGACCTACCGATCGTGCTGCTGCGGATCTCGGACCACGGCAATGCAGAGCTCGTACACCAGCTCGTCCAAGCACACTCCTACTGGAAGACAAAGGGACTCTCGGTGGACCTCGTCATCTGGAACGAGGAACACGCCGGATACCGCCAGCCGCTGCAGGACGAAATCATGGGAATGGTGACGTCGTTGTCCAACGTGCCATCGAGCAGCGTGCCGGGCACGGTCTTCGTCAAGAACATCGAGCACGTATCCGAAGAGGATCAAATCCTGATGCAGACGGTGGCGCGGGTCATTCTCTCGGACAGCGCCGGATCGCTGTCGGATCAGATCGAAAGGCGCCTCCGAGTGGAGGGCACGCCGCTCCTGGAGCGCCCTCTCGGTGCGCGAGCCCAGCCTCCCGTCCCGAAGCCGGCCTCGTCCCGGGTTCCCGTGCCCGCTCCCGATCCCGGTCGATCGATAAACACGAAGAACCAGCCGCTGGAATTCTTCAATGGATTCGGCGGCTTCAGTCGCAGCGGACGCGAGTACGTGATCGAGTCGCGACCGGGGTATGAAACCCCTGCGCCGTGGTCGAACGTGCTGGCCAATCCACATTTCGGAACCGTCATCACCGAATCGGGCAGCTCCTATACCTGGTACGAGAACGCCAACCGGTTCCGCCTGACGCCCTGGTACAACGATCCGGTCTGTGATACGAGCGGTGAGGCTCTGTATATTCGTGACGAGGAGACCGGCCGGTTCTGGTCCCCAACCCCGCTCCCGGCGCGCGGAGCGACACCTTACACCTGCCGCCACGGATTCGGTTACACGACCTTCGAGCATGAAGAAGACGAAATCGCCTCGAGGTTGACCGTACACGTCACTCTGCACACGACGGTGAAGTACATGGTGCTGCGCTTGCAGAACGACTCGGAACGTTCGCGGCGCATCTCGGCGACGGGGTACTTCGAGCTGGTCATGGGCGAGAGACGGGCGAGCAACGCCCCCTACATTACAACCGGAATAGATCCGCGCAGCGGCGCGATCCTGGCCCGCAACTCGTTCAACACCGAGCTGCCCGGAAACGTGGTCTTCCTCAATGTGAATCATCCAGAGCGGTTTTTATCCACCGACAGAACGGAATTCATGGGGCGCAACGGCACCCTCGCTCACCCTGCGGCGATGGATCGTGCGGGGCTCTCGGGTAAGACCGGCGCCGCCGTCGATCCCTGCGCAGCCATGCAGGTGATCGTATCGCTGGAGCCGGGACAGTACCGCGATGTGGTCTTCATCCTGGGAGCCGCGAGGAGCACCAATGAAGCCCGCAAGCTCATCAGGCGCAGCCGCAGCAAAACGGCGGCGCAGCGCGCCCATAATTCGATCCGCCTCTACTGGAACCGCATGATCAGGACGGTTCAGGTGGAAACACCTGATAAGGCGGTCGATTTTCTGGCCAACGGATGGCTGCTCTACCAGACCTTATCGAGCCGCATCTGGGGGCGCAGCGGCTTCTATCAATCGGGAGGGGCTTACGGATTCCGCGACCAGCTCCAGGACGTCATGGCGCTGACGATCGTCGATCCGTCCCTCGCTCGCGCCCACCTGCTGCTCAGCGCGTCGCGGCAATTCGCCGAAGGGGATGTCCAACATTGGTGGCATCCACCTGCGGGACGGGGTGTGAGGACGAAGTTCTCCGACGACTTCCTCTGGCTTCCGCTGGCGGTCAGCCGTTACGTCGAGGCCACGGGTGATCGGAACGTACTGGACGAGAGGATCCGCTATCTGCAAGGCCGCGCTCTCAGGCCTGACGAGGAAGCCTACTACGATCTGCCGATCATCTCGAGCGAGGAGGGAACGCTCTACGAACACTGCGCTCGTTCCCTGAAATACGCCTTCCGCTACGGGCAACATGGGCTGCCGTTGATGGGATGCGGTGACTGGAACGACGGCATGAATCTCGTGGGTGCCGGCGGCAAGGGCGAGAGCGTCTGGTTGGGATTCTTTCTGCACCATGTCATTCAAAAGTTCGCCGAAGTCGCTCGCCTCCGTGGGGATCAACCGTTCGTGGTGCGTCTCGCCGAGGAAGCCGCACGGCTCACGGAGAACCTCGAGACAAACGGTTGGGACGGCGCATGGTACCGCAGAGCCTATTTCGATGACGGCCGGCCGCTCGGCTCGGAGGAGAGCCCGGAATGCAAGATCGACGCCATCCCGCAGAGCTGGGCGGTTCTCTCGGGCGCCGGTGATCGCGCAAGAACCCGCAAAGCCATGGCATCTGTCAGCGAGCGTCTGGTCGACACCGAGGCACGCTTGATCCAGCTCTTCGATCCGCCCTTCGACCTCTCCGATCTCGATCCGGGCTATATCAAGGGGTATGTGCCCGGCGTGCGTGAGAACGGCGGCCAGTACACTCACGCCGCGGTCTGGACGGTGATGGCCTTCGCCCAACTCGGAGAAAACCGTCGCGCCTGGGACCTGCTATCCCTGATCAATCCGATCCTCCACGGAGCAACGTACGAGGATGCGAAGGTCTACAAGGTCGAGCCCTATGTCCTGGCGGCCGACGTCTACTCGCGGCCGCCCCATCGAGGGCGCGGCGGCTGGACCTGGTACACGGGATCCTGCGGCTGGATGTACCGGATGATTCTCGAAACGCTCCTGGGGCTGAACGTCTATCACGACCGGCTGCGCTTCAACCCCCGTTTGCATCCCGATTGGGATCGGGTGAAGATCGGGTATCGCTACCGGAGCACGCTTTACGACATCTCCTATGTGCGCACCGGTTCCGGCGATCACGTGGAGGCTGTACTACTCGGCGACGAGGTGCAGGCGGACGGATCGATTGCGCTCGTCGACGACGGCACGTCTCGCAAGGTGGAGGTCAGGATCGGCGGTTAGACGGTATCCAGGGCGGCTGTGTCCCGATCCGGTGCTTTTCGAGCGCTTTTTATCAATGCTCGCATCAGTCCAGTACAATCCGGATCTTCCGGTTCAGCTCCCCCATGCTCAGGGGCTTTTGGACGAAATTCAAGCCCGACTCTCTCGCATTCTGATTCATCGCGGCCTGCTCGTCATAACCGGACATGAACAGGACCTTGAGCTCCGGCAAATGAGCCGTCAGCCTGGCGTAGAGTTGGTGGCCGCTCAAGCCCGGCATCACAACATCGGTGAGGAGCATGTCAATGTTACTGCCATGCTGCCGAAAGATTTCTTCGGCCTCGCCGGCGTCAGCGGCCTGAGCCAAGTCGACGACCGATTCCTGCAGAAACTCGACATAGCCGTTAATCCCCATGAGCAGGTTGTTGAACTCGTGAGCCACCCCGCCGGCCAGAGCACCGACGGATTTCAGCCTCTCCGCGACGCGAAGCTGCTCCTCGAGCTTTCTGAGATCATCGACGGCGCTGAAGACACAGCGATAGCGCCCCACTGGATCTTCGCCCTTCACGAGGCAACACTCCATCCGGATCCATGAATGAGTTTCGTCGCCTTTTCGGATGCGAAACTCATAGATCTGCGGGGTTGTCGTTTCGAGGAGACGACGGCGATAGAGGTAGTGAAGATCCTGATCCTGCCTGGTGATGAAATCGGACAGCCGTTTTTCAAGGATGTCCTCTCTGGCAACGCCCAGAATGTCGACTGCGGTCAGGTTGGCTTCGAGAATCACATCTTTCTCATCGGTCGTCAGATACCCCACAGGGGCGAAGTTGTACAGTTCGGCATACCTGTCGCGAGCCTCGATGAGCTCCAGGTGGGTCTGACGCAGCTTCTCGTTCTGCATCTCCAACTCGAGCTGATGCGTACGAAGCTCGTGCACGAGCCGGCGAACATCGTCGGTGTCCATGTGTATCGGCAACTCCCCCCTCCGCTTGAGCTCGGCTTCGGCTCGCCGCCGGATATTCGAGAGCTCACTGCTCTCCTTCGAATCTTCGAACATGTGCCTCTCTCCGCAACCGGAACCGATCGCAACCCCGGTACGACCGACCTCAAAAAAGCGGCGAGACTCACTCCGCATCATCGCCGTGCGCGATTGAAGTGATGTCTCGTTCGGTCGACGCGACGCTGACGGGGTGCCCCCTATCATCGACCAGGGTGCTCAACGTGAGCCAAACCTTCAGACGGCGGCCGTCCTGGGTTAGTCGTTCCGTCTCCAGCGCCGTGACGACATCCCCCTCGATAACACTCTTAACCAGATCAGCGTATTCCCGCTTTCTGTTCTCCGGGATGATGTCTCCTATGTTCATCTCGAGCGCCTGTTCTTCGGAATAGCCATAGATACGTTCGGCACCGCGATTCCAGGCCAGAATCCTGCCTTTCTCGTCTTGAATCGTGATCGCATCGTACGAGTCTTGCACAACCGTCACGAGCGTACTGAGCCTGCGCACATTCTCTTCGGCCCGCTTGCGCGCGGTGATATCGACAAAGGTGATCACGACGCCTTCGATCACATTATTCAAGGTGCGATAGGGTAGAACGGTCATCTGATACCACTTATTATCGACCGTTGTCACCTCCATCTCGTTGATCGCGAGATCCTGCAACACGCGTTCGGCTGACCGCTTCAGATCGACGTCGATCAGGGCCGGAGCGAAATGCGTCAGTGGACGGCCCAGATCGGTGCTCGCCAGCGGGATCAGATCGGTCATCTTTGGTGTGAACCGCCTGATACGCAGATCCATATCGAGAAAAACGGTGGCTATCCGCGTGCTGGCCAGGAAGTTTTTGAGGTCGTTGTTGGCCTTTGAGATCTCATCGATTCGGCTCTGGAGCTCGACGTTGGCAGTGGTGGCTTCCTCGTTGAGCGACTGCAGCTCTTCCTTCGAGGTCTCCAGCTCCTCGTTCGTGCTCTGAAGCTCCTCGTTGGTCGACTGAAGCTCTTCGTTGGTGGACTTCAGATGGCAGTGGAGAGATCCTGCTTCAGGCCTGGCCGCGCCATCTCGATGATGTTGGCGCTGATGCGGCCCTGGGCCGGCTCCAGGTACTTACCGGTACGACCGTGAATGTAGACCACATCGGAGGCCTCGTCGATGATGACGCACGGCGGTGTGTTGCTCTGTTTGAGGATCGCCTCGACCATTTGAACGACGTTGAGCTCGTCGGACTTCCGCGCCGAAGGAGCAGGAAGCATGCCGATCGCAGATGAGCTTGGCGAGACCGACGGATAGCCGATGATGGGATGCGGATCGGAAGTCGTCGTTTTGCGCCGAAAGATCTTCCACTTCTTGTCGATCAGGCTGAAGAGCTCGTCGGCACGACCGATCGATTCCGACGATCCCAAAAACAGGATTCCTTCAGGCTGTAGTGGAACATGGGCAGGAGACGCTTCTGGCGCTCCGGCCCGAGGTAGATCAACAGGTTGCGACATGAGAGCAGGTCGAGCTTGGTGAACGGCGGGTCTTTGATGGCATTTTGGGGCGCGAAAACGAGCATCTCACGGATCCGTTTCGAGATGCGGTACTGGCCGTCGGCCTCCTGCGCGAAATAGCGTTTCAGACGGTCGTCATGCACGTCGGTGGCGATACTGGCGGGATACAGGCCGGCTCTCGCCAAAGCGACGGCATCCTCGTCGATATCAGTGGCGAAGATCTGGATATTGAAAACACGCTGAAGGCTTTCCATGCACTCATGGAAGATGATCGCCAGCGAGTAAGCCTCTTCACCGCTGCTGCAACCGGGAACCCATACACGCACGACGTAGTCGGCGGGCTTCCCTTCGAGCAGATGCAGGAGTATCCGATCGCTCAGCGCGTCGAACGCCGCGGGGTCTCTAAAGAAGCTGGTGACGCCGATGAGCAGCTCCTTGAAGAGGATATTGGTCTCCTGCGGACTCTCCTGGAGGTAACGGATGTAGGCGGATATCTCGCTGATCTGATGGACGCTCATGCGCCTCTCGATCCGGCGACAGATGGTGTTCTTCTTGTAGAGCGAGAAGTCGTGATTTGTTTGTTCGCGGAGCACGACGTAGATTTTCTGAAGGTTTCGTTCCAGCTCCGCCTCTCCGAGGGTCAAGGTCGCGGCCATCGGCATGCTGGTGTTTTACAGCATTCTACTGCAACCAGATTGCCTCATGAGAACGTCGAGTGCAAGCCAAGAACGCCCGGGGACGACCCAGCGCTGCCACCGGCCACGCAATCGACGTGACCCGTCCCATTGAAAGCCTTCTCGATCAGAAGAGTCTTCCACTACTGGTATTTGATAAGTTCCAACCCAAAGCTGCCTAGTCGTGGTGAAGTGTATCGCGGAACTGGTGCCAACCGTTATGCGCCAGCCAATTTAATAATGAGGAGGTCAGTTCATTGATAACGCGACCTGCACTCAGCTTCGCCGTGAGACCATTCACGTCGCTGGCGGCCATCATATCATCGGAACGTCGGACCAACCACGAGATTAATAGATTAACCGCCAAGACCGTACCTCCAAAAAAAACGACAACCCGCTCCGGAAATGTTTCGGGAGCAAGGCTGCCGTTCTGGCGGCATCTCGCCGAAGGTCCTTTACGTCGGGTCAGTTATCAGTAGCCTCGATCATCTTTTCGATGAGCTCGGAATACTCTTCGTCGGTGGAAATCGCGTGGATCGTCAGCAAGAGGGGACGCAGCTCCGGGCGCCCGCGCGCATAGGCCGCGAGCATCGTCGCACGGTCGCTCTCCCCCTGGGTATGGATCATGAAAAACCAACTCGGCATTCGGTCGAGCGCACTGAAATCCGCCCACCGAGGAACCCTGGATCTCGCTTGGTCCTCAAAGCGGCCGCTGAGCGTAATCCCGCAGAGGCTCGAGTTGGCCACCTCGGCACAGACCGAGCTCTCCTCGCCGGGCCGCAGGGCAATCTGCATGTCGAGCGTCTTGTTGACCAGGCGCTCAGTCGGTTCGAGATAACGCACCCCCCTATCGAGCGTGAATAGAACACGAACATCTTCGCTCCGGCGGTGCTCGATATGGGCGATCGGAAAGGGACCGACGCGCAGGCTGAATTCGCCGGGCCCGTTGGAGTCACCGTCGGCGCGCGCCTCAAACGTGATGGTTTCCACCACCCAGATCTTGCCGTCAGGTATGAATCCCCCCTCGACGTAACAGACCGTGGGTTCTTTCATCACCGGGGCATAGGACAGATCGAGAGGGATCAGGCTCTGCTCGTCGATACGGGCGTTATACGTGCCGTCCATGAAGACGCGGTTGGCATTCCCACCGCCCGCGCCGGCGCGGATCTCGATCCTCACCACCGGCGCCTTCAAAGTGCGCTCGGCGGTCCGCTCGAGCTTGCGCACATCGCGCGGATCATCGAACACCTCCCAGCGGAAAATCATCCATTTTTCGGGCTCCAGTTCGAGAACCTCCATCTTGGCCCATAGATCGGTGTCACTGTCACAGACATGGATCACATAGAGATGCCCTTGAACGGCATCGGTCTTTTCGACACAATCGAGGGTTTGTGGATCGGGGATCTCAAACCGATCGAAATCTGATCCTCCGAGATCCCAGATCGTGCTGCGATCGTCGGCGACCGTACGCACATCGATCACGTTGCCGCGGCTGCCGAAGGCGAGATCCCAGTCGCCTCGAGTGGCTTCGACATCATCCCGCGTGGCGTGTTCGAAGCTGAAAGTAGAGACTACATAGTCGCTCTCCACATCGAGCGTAGCGGCATGGGTACGGGCGAACAAGCCCGCAACCTGCACCTCTCGAGCCCCGGCCTTCGGCTTCATAGCGGCGCCAAAATCACGAGCGCTTTCATCCAGCGCATCGAGCAGCTTGCCCTGTGCCGCCCTGAGTTTTTCGAGGTCCTCGAGATACTCATCGTGGGCGAGTTCGAGGCTGCGGCGATCGAAGGTAATGCCCTCGACCTTCAAGAGCTTGGCTCCCGGCGAGGAGATGAAGACCGGCTCGCCATGATTGTAGGCGTAGCTGACTGTAACCGGCCTCGAGCTCCAACCACCCTTTTTCGCACGATCTGTGATCGCCAGCACGGCCCATCCACCGTGACGGGTTTTGAGCAGAAAAACATCTTCGTACGGATCTCGATCATCACCGTCGGCCTTCGACCGAAACTCGATTTTCTCCTTCTCGAACGCTACGATCGCCGTCCCCAGAGCCGAGGCGGAATATCCTTCGAGCTCGGGATGCTTGCGGAAGACACATCTGAGATTGGTGATGCCGCCCGGCGCGCGCAGCTCCACCGAGCTGATCCCGCCCGCGCAGCTCGCAAAGAACACATCGGCCTCGGAAGCCGGAACGAGCTCGCCCCTCTCGAGGGAATATCCCTGCTGGTAGTGGAACGAAAACTCGCTGCGATGGATACCTTCGAAGCGATGACCGAGCACGGTGGTGCCAGGGGGACTCTTTCGGCCGTGTCGATCGACGGCCACAGCGCGATAGGTGAGTGTACGGTCTTTGGGGACCTTGCGATCGCGCGCAACTCCATTTTTGACATTGAGCTTGCGCGGATTCGGGGCACCGGGATCGACGACTTCGATCTCATCCACGGTGTAACCTGCAGGTGCGGTGACTGAGACGAGGGCGTCGTTATTCTTTTTGACCACCGATAGGCTTGGCCGCGTCTGGAAGTGAGGCGCATCGGGGTTCACCAGGTAATCGATGGCGATTCTGCGGCGCCCTTCCAAACTCCAGGCGCAATGCGCCACTCCGCCGCCGCGCAGGGGGACGATGAAAGGTGTTCCTGGTGGGATGACAGGCGACGACGTGGAGCTCCAGAGCGGAAAGCGCGTTTCCAGGTCTAGATCGAGCGAGTAGATCTTCACACCGAGATAGTCGGTGAACGCCGCTCCCGACCGCCCGCCGTAGGTACTGCGCAGCGTGATGTCGCCGCCCTGATCGACAGGGTGGCCGGCAAAAAAATCGTACCCTCCTCGAGTGATGCGAGCGGTTCCAGAAAACACGCCGCAGGTGTTGGTGGTGGCACAGGTGGTCGCCGGTAATCCCTCGGAGCCGTCGGCCGCGATACCGGTAACGCGGTAGAGGTAGCGTACGTCGTTGGCGACATCACTGTCGATGAACGGCGGTTTCGGGACTGTGCCGGCGGCTTCGAGAACACCCAAAGGCAGCTCGCGACGTTCGATCCGATAGTTGCTGTACGGCGCGCCCGGCTCGAAGTGGATCTCGATGTTATCGCCTTTCCCCACGCCGAAGAGGTCGTGCAGCGCAGGCAGTGGCTCACCACCTCCCGAGACCTGGGTCACGAAACGGATCACAACATTGTCGGTCTCGTGTAGCACCTGGATCCAGGCCGAAAGACCGTGATCGGTTTGGCACGACCTCCAGGGGGCATCGGAGAGCCAGGGCATCGAGAGCGATGTCTGCAGGTCATGATCGAACGTGGCGACCTCCACGATCTGGCCGCCGCGGACCATCAGCTCGGGCGCGATCCCCTTGGCGCGGTCGAAGCTGTACATGATTCCCCCGGTATCGCAGTCCAGGCCGGTGCCATCCTGGATCACGACGATTCCGCTGATGTACGCCGCGACATCCATCCTCGCGGCCAGCTTGGAGATGCGGCTCGCGATCGAGGGAAGGTTTCGATACCCGTCGACGAGCTCGCGGAACAGAGAGTCGGCGAGATCCCGGTTGCCGCGCAGCCGCTCGCACTGGACGAGACCCACGAGGGCCTCGCCCTTCATCTTGTGCGAGGCACTCGCGGCGCCGTAGACCTGGTAGAAGAGAGCGGCGGCCTTGTCCGGTTTGCGCTGGCTCTCCAGCACAATCTCGGCTTCGTTCAGGATCTTGGTGAGCTCGGCGCGGCTGCGTGTATCGGAAGGTGGCGGGCTGGTGGCATCCTGGCCGTAGGCGGCAATATCGAAACACAATCCCAAAGCCACGATGACGAGCAATCTGACAAGCCGTGTTTTCATGACGATCTCCTTTCTCTGATCAAAGTATGGTCGGACACAACGGCTGCAGATTATGCAGATCCGATTCACGCGAGTGGTCACGAAGATGCAACGAAATTGTGACAATTTATCAACACCGTTACGCTCCGAGTCACGAGTGCGAGAGCATGGATAAATCGAAAGCTCGGTTCAATTTCCCCCGCAATTGTCTTCTATACCAACGATCTCCTCAGTCATCGCCTCCTGGGCGCCGGGCGCGTGTTGCGCGCTGTGGGTGCGGTCACAAGAGCAGGCGGTAGCCGACGCCATGCACCGTTACGAGGTGCCGCGGTCTGGCCGGGTCGGCTTCGATCTTCTTGCGCAGCCTCGCGACGTGGGTGTCGAGGGTTCGCGTGGAGAGCCCGCCCAGCCCCCAGAGCGCGCGGATCATGTCGTGGCGCGAAACCGCCTTGGGCGTCGACCGGCGCAGCTCGCGGAGAATGTCCACCTCGGTGGGCGTCAGGCTGGTGGCCGCGGTGGAGATGGCGGCGGCGTGGTTCTCGAAGGTGAAACGCTCGAGGTTGATGACGCCATGCGGGAGCTCGATGCGATCCTCGCCGGTGGATTCGGTGTGCTTGAGCCGGGCGCGGATACGGGCCAGCAGCTCGGCCACGCCGAAAGGCTTGGTCACGTAGTCGATAGCGCCGAGGTCGAAGCCGCGCACCTTCTCGACCTCGTCGTCGATCGCCGAGAGGATCACAACCGGCACGGAGGAGCCTCCATCGCGCAACCGGGCCAGAACCTCCATGCCGATCATTCCAGGCAGCATCAGATCCAGGATCAAGAGGTCGGGCGGGTTGCTCTGGGCTTTCTCGAGCCCTGCCCGGCCGTCGCCGGCGGTCTCCACGACGTATCCGGCCTGCTCCAGGTTGTAGGCCAGTCCGCGGGCCATATTGAGGTCGTCTTCGATGATCAGGATTTTGGCATTCATGGGTGTTGGTTCCGATACTCGATGCAAAGCAGCGCGCCGCCCCGGGGAGAACGAGCCGCGGTCACCGTGCCCCCGTCGCTCTCGACGCACTGGCGCACGAAAGTCAGCCCCAGGCCCGTGCCCACGGCGTCACGCGTCTCCACGTCACCAAGGCGCACGAACGGTTCGAACACGCGCTCCAGATCGGCGTGCGGAATGCCGGGCCCGTCGTCTTCGATCGTCACCGTCAGCGTACCCGATTGATGGCACGCCAACGTTATGTGAACCTCCTGTCGCGCGAACTTCATGGCGTTGTCGGCAACGCCATGCAGAGCGCGCATGACGAGATCGTGGGTCGCCTGTATCGTGACGCTGTGCTCCGGCAGGACGACGGATAGGTGGATGCGGCGGTGAGCGGCGGCGTCGCGGACCTCGGTGGCCACGTCACCGATCAGCGCGCACAGATCGAGGCTTTCTTTAGCGGGGAGAACGTTTTTTTTGCCGGCGGCCACGTCGAGGGCTTGCTGAACCATGTGCAGCAGGCGGCGGCCCTCGGCGCCGATTGTCCGCGCAAACTGCCGCGTCTGGTTCGGGTCCTTTTCGGCGTGGGTGTGGATCGTCTCGGCAAAGAGCAGGATGTTAGCGAGCGGGGTCTTGAACTCGTGTGTGATCGACCACAGAAAATGGCGTTTACGGCGTTCGAGGCGCGCCTGGCGCAGCTCGGTCAGCAACAGAAATCCCGCCGCCAGGACGAGGAACACGGCGGGAACGAGGGCGGCTGTAAAACGGCGCCAGAACGCGGTGCGCTCCAGGCTGTCGAGCTCATCGAGGGAGGCCGCACCGATGACGATCTGGACCGGCGGAAACGGCGGTTCGAGGGAAATGCCGTCGCCTTCGTCGCCGGCATCGTTGGGGGTGCTGCCACTGCCGACCAGGGCCCAGCGCTGCGCGTTCCAGCCAGGGATCAGGCTCTGGAGTAGTCCTTCGAGCGGAACCGCGATGAGCTCATGCCACTCCCCGACGCTGGAAACCTTCCAGGAAAGCATCCGGTCGGCGAGCACGACGGGATCATCCAGGTTTTCAGCGGAGAAGATCAGGGCGGCGGCTTCCAGCGAGAGGAGTCTGGCGGCATCTTCCCCCTCCAGCTTGCGGTAGATCGTCGCACGACGGGCGGGCGAAGCACCACCGTAACCCGATTCCTCGATGTCGCGTAGGAGCGCATCCCGCGCCTCCGGGGAGTCGAGCGCGAGCTCGTAGGCGGCCAGCAAGCGCTGGCTATCGGCGGCGGCCGAAAGCGAGAGGGCTTCCCGCAGCGCGGCACGGCCGTCGGCATGCTTCTTAAGCGCAAAGCTGAGGCGTGCGATGTTGCGGCCGGCCATGACCTGCTCGGTGGGCGTCAGGCTGCCCTCGAGGAGCTGGCGATACTTGCGGAGGGCCGCCGCGGGGTCCTTGGAGACGAACTCGAGGTACTCGGCAGACGCGAAGACTTCTCCTAGACCGGGCGGAAGCTGCTCTGGCCGGTAGCGGACGCTGGCGCGTTGCGCGGTGGCGAGGATCGTTGCGAGGGGAGCCTCGAGGGTCGACGGCGGACTCCCTGGCGTGCGCAAGGCCTCGATGACGGCTGCGAGCCGGCTCGTGGAATGTCCTACCTCCGCCGCGAGGAGATCCAGCATCTCCTGGCGCCGGGTTTCGGACGCGAGGGGTGCCGCGTCGAGAGCCCACCTGACACCGAAGAAGAGGGTCAGAAAGGTAGCGGCGAGGAGCAGGATCTGAATGACAACGGCTCGCTTCAGCATCGTTCCCCGTTCGGCCTGCGTGAATCTGCTCGGACTTTCATGTCGCTATGCCACGATACCACGCCTGCTACGCGGTGTGAAGACGAGCTTCAAGAGCCGAGGGCTGTTCCAAGTCGTTTCTAGAATTGATGAGGCAATGACGTTTCACAGCTTTTTTGTTGAATAAAAAGAAGCTGTCACGAAGTTTGGATCACCCCATCAACAGCACGACCGTGAGGGCGGGCTACGGACGACGTTCTTTTTCGACGTTGGAGTAGACCGGCCCGTCGTGCACCACTATGGTCACCGATCCAGGGGCGTACTCGAGAACAGCGCCCCTATCTTCCGGCAAGCCGAATACGCCCACTTTGGAGAAGGTGCCGCTCACCGTTCCGGCGGTCAGGATGGTAAAACGATCGCCGGCGCTGGGTGTGAATTCGTCGGGATCGGGAAAGCGCACCATCAGGATCCCGTCCAGCGATGCTGTGCCGGAAACGTTGACCAGGTCGTGCTCCGTTCCGACCGCCAAACCGTTGATGTCCACCCTGATCAGACCTCGAGGAGCCTGGAGCATATCGCCGGTGAGCGTCAAGGAACCGATGCCGTCGCCTCCGGGAGTGAGGCGTCCTTCGTTGCTCAAGGTGTCGCTGGCCGTGGTCAAAAGGGCGATCGTTCCCGTTCCCGAAATGATTCCGCCCTGCTCGTTGATGAACGAGTCGCCTTTAACGGTTACCACGGGCGCGTTCGCCTTCAAGAGGAAGGCACCGGTGTTCCGATGGGTGTGGCCGGTCGCTCCCAATGTCAGATTGGTGGAGATCTCGGTCGTACCCTGGTTGTCGAGCTCCAGGTTCAGCGTCCGGGGGCCTCCCGATCCCTTTTCGATCAGCAACAGACCTGTATTGAGCAGGGCGCCTCCATTCACGGTGAGGGTTTCCGCCCAGTTGCCGCTGGCCGAGTCGATGCGGATGGTGCCGCCATTGGTGAAAGGTCCCGCTGCCGCAACGCTCGCGTTGCCGATCGAGCTGTTCCCCTGGATGTGGAGCGTCTGTCCCGGTTCGAGATTGCCGGTTGCGTTGTTGCCGAGCCCCTCGATGCGCACTTCGACGGGAGTGGTGAACCCGGCTCCGTAGTCGAGAGAGCAGTTGGACCGCAGAACCGGGATCCCGATGACGGTGCCGCCCTGGAGATTGAGTGTGCCGTTCGTCTGAAAGTACGTTCCGTTCACGTTGAGGGTGCCGCCGGCCTGGTTGACCGTCATGTTGCTCAAGATCGTCAGCGCCTTCCCCGCGGCAATGTCGAAGGTGCCGTTGTTGGTGATCGGACCCGCCACAAAAGTGGTGTCTTGTGCCACGTTGATGCTGCCGTCGTTCTGCAGCGCGCCGGTAAATGTGCGTCCCCCGCCGCTGCCTTCCAGAAATTCCACGGTACCCGTGTTCGTCAACAGGTCGTTGTTGGTCACGGTGAAGTTTTCCGTCCAGTTGCTGCCGGTCGAATCGATGCGGATGGTGCCGCCGTTGATGAACGCACCGGCTGCCGTGACGTTCGTGTTGCCGATCAGGCTGTTGCCTTGGACGTGGAGAGTCTGCCCCGGTTCGAGATCGCCGATCACGGAATTGCCGAACCCCTCGATGCGCACCTCGCCGGGAGTGGTGAACCCGGCCCCGTAGTCGAGAGTGCAGTTGGTCCGCAGCACCGGGATTCCGGCGACGCTGCCGCCCTGGAGGTTGAGCGTGCCGTTCGTCTGAAGGTACGTTCCGTTCACATACATATTGCCAGCGGCCTGGTTGACCGTCATGTCGCTGGAGATCGTCAGCGTCTTCCCTGCGGCGATGTCGAAGGTACCGTTGTTGGTGATCGGCCCCGCCACAAAAGTGGTGTCCTGGGCCACGTTGATGCTACCGTCGTTCTGCAGCGCGCCGGTGAGAACGCGAGCACCGCCGCTGCCCTCGAGGATATCGATAATCCCGATGTTTGTCAGCAGATCGCTTCCGGTCATCGTCACGCTCACTTTCCACGCCCATCCGGTGGATTCGAGAATGATCTGCCCGGCGCTGGTAAACGGTCCGCCGGCGGTGACGGCTGCTGTACCCAAGGTGCTGTTTCCCTCGATGCCGACGAGCTGCCCAAGAGCGAGGTCGCCGGTGAGAGTGTTTCCAGTCCCCTCGAAACGGAAGGTTGCAGCGCCGGTGGAGGCCGCTCCGATCTCCAGTGCCGCAGCCCGTAAAATCACCGTTCCCGAGACGGTCCCGCCGTCGAAACGAAAGACGCCGCTGGGAAGCAGAATCGATCCGTCTGCATAAATCGACCCATTGTCCTGTTCGAATTCGATACCGCTGCTCAAGGTAAGCCGCTGGCCGGAAGCAACACTCAGGCTACCGAGGTTGGTGATCGGCCCGGTGCCGAAGGTGGCATTGGCATCGACTGTCAGCGTTCCCGTTGCATCGTTGAACAAGGCACCGTTGAAAGAGCGCCCACCTCCCGTACCGCTGGCAATCTCGAAAGTGCCGGCGTTGGTGAGCGTTTCCCCGACTCCCATGTTCAGGTTCGAACTCCAGGAACCACTGACGGAATTGAGCTGCAACTGTCCGGAATTCGTCATCGAATTGGCGACGGTCAGTTGTCCGGTCCCCAGGGTCGGATTGCCCTGTATCTCCAGATTACCTGCGTTCATCAGGTTTTCGATCGTGGCCGATCCTTGAACACTGAAATCGACGTTGTTTGTCACGAGCCCGGCTCCGGCCCAGGTCGAACCGATCCATGTGACCGCTGATCCGCTAGCCGGCCCGAGGGTCGAAGGACCGTCGACCGTGAAAGTCCGGGCGCCAGGCGACCTGAAGATGGCGTTGTCGCCCAGCAGATCGAACTGCGCAAGGGTGACATTCAGATCGAGCGTTACAGTATAAGGTGTGGGGCTCGAAACGCCGATCAAAGCCCAGTGCCCAGGATCGTTGGGGACCTCGACTGGCGTCCAGTTCGAGGAGTCTCCCCAGTTGCCGGAGACGCCATTGGTCCAGGAGTGCGTCTGCGCAATGCCGTAACTATTTACAAATAATCCACATACAGCCGCCACAGCGGCCAGGAAAAACAATCTCGAAGTCGCACCGCGTGGTTTCACCTTCCCCTGACATTCAGAAATGGCGGAATCGTCCATTGTCACCCTCCTTCGGATATGCGGTATCAGGCTCGGTTGTCTCATAATTCAAGTCCTGCAATCATTACAGGCCAACCCGTACTCGAATGTGCTCAACGGATTTTCAGAAACTGTCGTGGAGGATACCATTCTTGGAAAGTTAATCCATCAAATTTCTTCGATGCGTCAAAGAACGAGAAAGGAGAGAAATAAATCTCGTCGATTACTCCGGGAGCTGATAGGTGCCGTCCAGGCGCTGCCACATTTCCAGGTAACGTCGCTCGAGCTCCTCCAAGGCTTGCTTGTATTTCTGCTCGGTAATTTCGCCGTCAGCGAGTCTCTTCTCGAGAACCGACACCTGTATATCCAGCCACTGGTCGGGATCGAAATTGTAGGTCATGGGCAGCTCTGTTTAGAGTTATCGATCCTTTGAAACAGGTTCGACATCGGATAGTCCGTCATCACGATTGAGCACGCCGCCTTCGAGAATGACGATGCGGTGCGCGTAGTTCGCTGCCACCACGCTGTGAGTCACCATCAGTACCGTCCCACCACTGCGTACGTAGGCCGCCATGCGGTCCATCACGATCATCGCGTTCTCCGGATCCAGATTGCCCGTCGGCTCATCTACGAGCAAAACCTCGGGATTGTTGAGAAGCGCTCTGGCCAGCGCGGTACGCTGCCGCTCTCCCGTACTCAGCTCGCCGGGAAGATATGCGAGTCGATGGGAGAGCTGAAAGTCAGCCAGAAGAGCACGGGCACGCGCACGGACTTTCCCTTCGGCGCGCCCCAGAGCCAGCGAAGGAACCAGGGTGTTCTCCAGCGTTGTCAGGTAAGGGAGGAGGTGGAACTGCTGGAACACGAAACCGATCGAGACGGCGCGCATCCTGGCCCGTTCCTCGGAAGTTTTCGCGTACAGATCACACCCCGCCACTGCAACCCGACCTTCATCGGGTGCCAGGAGCCCGCCGGCGGTGAGTAGGAGAGTGGTCTTACCCGATCCGCTGGGTCCCCGTACGATCACGAAGTCCCCGCGATTCACTCGAAGACAAACACCTGAGAGCGCATGGACCATGGCCTGCGCCTTGGAAAACGACTTGTAGATCCCGGTCATTTCGAGTGCGAGTCTCTCGGACATCGAATTATCCTACTCGTCCTTCAATACCAGAGCCGGATCCTGGCGCGCCGCGATCAGGGCCGGCAACCAACTCGCAAGCACAGCCACGAGCGGCGCTGCGATGAGCAGGCAGACGAGCATGTCCGGCTGAAAAAGAACGACCGCTGATCGCGCCTCGACGGCGGTTTCTCCCGCGAGCATACCCAGGGTGAAGCCCAAGGCATACCCTAGCCCGGCTCCCACCAGCCCAACCAGGGCTGCGCGCCCCAGGAACATCCCCATGATCTGCCGCGCCTGGAAACCGACGGCGCGCAGCAGGCCGATCTCACACCTGCGGTCCCGCACATTCATCAGCGCTAGCAGTCCGATCCAGGCCGCAGCCACCAGAACCACCATCGGAATCACCCAGGCGGCAAAAGATTCCCGCTCGGCGCGCAAGCGCGCGCGGCCAGCCTTTTCCTCGGCGATCGCGTTCATTGCCGCGATCCGTGCCCGGTTGCGCGCTTCGGCACGGGTTACGACCTTGTTGGTCAGCTCGATGATCTGAACACCTGGCAGGATGGTGTCAATCTCGGCACGGATGTTCACGATCTCGTTTCCTGCACAGAGACATTTGAGCGCCAGAATGGCGTTGATCCGCCCCGGTTTGTCGAGCAGCATCTGAGCTTCGGCCAGGTCGATCCACAAGGTAATGTCATCCTTGCTGCCGCGCTGCGCGTTGCACCTCCCCACGGAGAATCGTTTTTCGAGCAGCGTGATCATGTCCCCTTTTTGGAGTTTCAGGCTGTCCCAGATCTCGAAGCCGAGAACGGCCGACCCAGGCTCGACCGCCGCGCTCAGGGGTTCTTTTGGAGCGCGATGGCTCATGGGAAACTCACCCCGTACACCGGCCAGGTAGATCCTCCGCTGCCCCTGTTCCGGCCAGCGGATCTTTTGTTCCAGGCTGGGAAGCAGATGGCGGATGGTCATGAGGCCCGAGTCCGCCAGCCTTCGAACGTTGTCCTCCGGCATGTCCAGGGTGGCGCAACCTTCGGCATGGAAATCGTCCAGGCGCTGTCCTGCGGGCAGAACGAGCAGGTTGAAGCCCAGCTTCTTCATGATCTTGCGGTAGTCGTCCTCGAGTCGGCGCATCTCGGCGGCAGTCTGGGCTTCCTTGGCCTCGAGGATCTGACCGGTGCGCTCGTCATGAGCACGGAGCAAGCTGAGATGCGCCACGAGCAGCCCCACCGACGCCGCGGCCAAAGCCGCGCTCAGACAGAAGCTGAGGCGCCGCAGGCGGATCTCCTTGAAAACGAGCCGCCAGAGCGTCATGGCGAGCCTCCACCCATTTTTTTGAGAACGCGCACGGCCAGCATCGCCATGATGAAAAGGGCGATCACCAGGGCCGAGATGATGTAATGATTCGGACTGCCATCCCGCGTAGATCCGTTCGCTTCGGGATGTTCGTGATTCTTGTTCTCCTGTAACGCTGCAAACGGCATCGGAAAATTCTTTGCGCCCCTTGAGCTTGCGTCGGTGCTTCCCAACCCCGCCGCCGTCTCCTGCACCTGTGCTTCGGCCAGGGCGGCGATGCTCACCAAGGTTTCTCGCGACCACGGGTCCTCGCGTAGAACTTCGTCGAGCACCCGGTTCCAGTCCTGTCCCAGGAGCAGATCGCAACCGGGATTGAGATCCTTGATCTCGCAGGAGCAGCGCCCCAGCAGATGGGACGCCGCCTCCGTGATATTGGCTTCAGTGATGCCGGCGCCTACCAGAGCGTACAGCGCCCTGCCGCGCCCGAAAACCGGAAAAACCATAGGATGCTCCGCCAGAGCGACAAGGTCCGGCTCGATATGCAGCAGGATCTCGGTGAACACCCGCTCGGCAGGATCCCTGCGCAGAACCGTCACGACGGCGAACCGCGGAGATGGTATGGTGCGCGCCTCGGCGGGTGTGGCATCGGGATAGAGGTCGCCCAGCAACCCGGGGTAGGCGCCGGCTTTCTCGAGGCGCTTCAAGTGCTCCTCCAACCGCTGTCTTGCAGGCACGTCCCTGGTTGCTTGGCCGGTGGCCAGAAAAATCCACACCACGGCGTTGCCGTCGAGCAGCCGTCCCACTACCTCGCGGCGCTTCGTCGAATCGCAGAGAGCGCGAGCCACGTTTCCGTCGAGCGGGAGGGCGACGAGCGGGCCGCGGTACGCGTGAGCGCGCGGGAAACGCAGCACCACGCAGGGCGTCGCGGGCCTCTCGGCCTCGACGTAAAGCTGCACCATGGATTCATCGGCGGCGTACTCCAGGTCCACCTGCCGCACGACGAGGTTGACATGATCCAGGGCTTCGACGTGAGCCCACTCGTCCGGCGAGAGCGGCCCGCGGTGAACCACCACTGCTTCGTAGGGCGAAACCTCCCAATAACGCAGCGCATAGCGGTAGACGGGTTCCTCACAGGGTCGGGTGGAGGCGGCCAGTGCTGCGCCAACGAATACGAGCATGGCGGCGATGCGTCGCAACTTCGAAGTTGAGCAACTGCCGATTGTTTTCGTCCAGCCCACGCCGTCCTACTCCCACCTCACGCACCTGAACCTGGAAACCGTACACCCCCACGAGTAGAGCGCAAAGGTACCCCGAGGATGAGTGGAATCCTCTGCCTGCAAGTCGATTCGACCATCGAGATAGACCGCGATCTTCGATCCTTCGAGCACGATGCGGACTTTGTACCAGCGATGCGGATCGTAACCCACGGGTTTGCGCGCCAGCACTCTGTAGTCGGCCCCGTCCTTCACGGCAAGAACGCGGAATCCACGCTGCCGGTCCATGGCCCAGAGGTAGTAGCGGTCGGGTCCCTGGACACGGAACGCCACTCCCAGCCCGTCGTCATCGGTGGATGAGAGCTCGAGGGACAGAGTTCCATCGGCGTAAAGAGCGCTGCCATCTCCGGTGTAGATACGCAGCGTGCCAGGTCGGTCCGTCTCCGGTCTGGAATCGGAGGCATCTCCCATATAATGATTCGAGGTCTCGGAGGCTACACCCTTGACGACCTTCCAGGCGCTGGATGCAGGCGTGCCCCCCGGTGTGTCGACCACGCGCCAGCAAGAAGCGCCCAGAAGCAGGGCAAATGGATCGATCACGAAAGAGGCTGTCTCCACCTGGCTGGGCGGAGCGCCAGCTTTGAAGGACCGGGTTTTGAGGGTGGCTGTCTCTGAGAGGACCAGAGGCTGCTCGTAGCGCGGCGAGAGTGGGCCGGGATCGGAGCCGTCCAGGGTGTAGTGGATCTCAAGCGGGTGCGCGACAACATTGCTTGACAGGTTGCCTGACTGAATATCGGGATCATCGCCCCCCTCTCGGCGGGTCCCGGCCGGCAGGTCGGTGTCACCGACGCGTTGACTTTCTCGTTGCCCCGCTGCTGGCGCGTCGTTCTGGCGAGATCCCTCTCTTTGAAGGTGGGTGTCACCTTCTGTCGGTTCATCGCAGGAGAGTCGCACCGTCACCGGCCGGTTGAACGTGCCCCCCCCGGGAATGATCTTCGGCGGCCGAATGCCGTACGGTTTCAGCGCGAGCGTGGCTTTGATCAGGTAGCTGCAGACGCAGCGGTTCGAGGCCTCGGGCAGCAGCAGCAGCCCGCCGGCCGGCACGGCGTTGATCCAGCAGCCAGGTCGCACCCCACCGTAGTTTTCGGTGCCACGGGACACCGTCAGATCGCGATAACCCAACGTCGCCGAGCGGAACGTGAGGAGAAATCTCGCCCCCGACAGGGTGCCGCACCCGTAGGACCGCGTGAATTCGAAATCGCGCTGCTCACCTGTCACGAGGTCCCATGCCGCGGGCTGGGCGTAGATCGTCGATCCGTTGAGGATGTGCCTGGAGTGGTAGTCGGCATCGATCTCCCAGAGCCGGCTTCCATCGAAGGCGCGGAAGGCCGCCATGCGACCGCCAGGCTCGGAGGGCAAGCAAAATCGGGTGTGTTGATAGCTCATGAGCAGAACGTCATGTTTCACGCTCACGGCGAGACACGTGCCGAAGATATCCTCTTTGCGCTCCCAGAGGATCTCGCCGGTCTTACCGTCCAGAGCGATCAGCCGGCCCGCGGGGTGATCCACTTTTTCCCCGTTAAGGGTGTCCTTCTCGGCCAGTGGACGATCGATCAGATAGACCGTTCCCCCTCCGATGGCAATGGCGTTGTTGCGGATCGAATCGACAGGGGAGAACTTCCACTCGATCGCTCCCGTCGCGCTGTCCATGGCGAACAAGAGCCGCGACTCGCTGAAGAGATCGCTCATATCGGAACGTCCATACGCCCATCGGACGATGTGATCCACATCGAAGAGGCTGCCGTACAGGGTTCCCGACTCGCACGCGAGGAAGCCCCACGTCCCGTGAACGCCATCCGATTGGAGGGGTGCCTCGAAAACACCGAGCTCCGCACCGGTGCGCGCGTCGAGGCGCACGCAGCGATCACCGTAGCGCAGGTAGAGAACACCCTCGGCGAGACAGATGTTGCTCCCCGTGATCGCGGTGCCATTGAGGTGCTCCTGGTCATAGGCCACGAGAACATCACGCACCGGATATTCCCAGAGCACGCAACCGTTGTAGGCGTTGAGGCAACGCAAGCCGTGGAGCCCCTCGACGAAGAGCAGCCCGTCCCAGAAGAGCGGCGCCGGGCTGCGGCCGTGCCGCGAAGGCATCTCGAAGTCATTGTCGGCGAACCAGAGCATGCCCAGTGGCCCCTTTACGAGCTCGTCGGTGGAACAGTTTGTATTCGCCGGATCGCAGTACTGATGGGTCCACTGGCCTGCGCCCTCGAGGGGGCCGCGTTCAAAAAACAGCATCTCGCCCGGTTTTCCCAGACAGAGGACTCCTCCCCAGGGGCGCTGCATCGGCAAGGTCTTCTCTATCACGGCCGGGTCCGCCCCCTCGCGGATCGACTGCTCCGAAACGATCAAATCGGCGAAGTACTCCGGCAAGCGCATGCTCTGATCCTGGAGAATGATCCGTGAGCCGTAGAGTTTTGCGGCGTCCAGCCTGGCGCGCACCTGCGCGATCTGCTCCGGATCGGAGCCGACGGCGACGATACGCAGGTTCGAGCGCCGGGCCAACTCGGCGGCCAGTTGCCCCTCCCGGCACCCGATGTCGAGGCAGAATCCCACCCTCCCTTTCGGGATGCCCGAACGTTCGAGAATTTCCTGTGCCGCACGCGCAACGAGCGGATCGGGCTGACAGGCCGCCGTCACCGCCGCTGCCACCGCTGCGTCCCCCGGCGCCGGCTCCGGGGCGGTATTCCGCCGAGCAGACGCGGGAGCTGTCGCGACCGCTGGCGCTCCCTTCGTCACCTTCAGCTTTCCGCTCGCGGCAGCTTCTTCACCCGCATCCCCCGTGGCAGACTGATCACGGACGCCGAAGCAGTAGATCGTACCTTGCTCCGTGCTTACGAAGAGCCGTCCGTCCGCCGCGCTCAAACCCAAAGCTTCACCATCCAGCTCTGCGCTCGTTGTCACGATTCTTCTGGCCGTCACATCCACGGTGATGATCTTGTGATTCTTGGTCCCCGCCACCACCGTGTTCCCCGCACCGATGAGCTGGCTGCCGAGCGGCTCGGGGCTTTCGACGGTCCAGACCGGATCGCCCAGCACCGTCTTCGTAACCTTCTTGCCCTTTCGATCGACGACCTCCGTCTCCACGACGAATCCCTCCCGTGCCACCGCCATGACGGCGTCGCCGCGCACGATAACGATCTCACGCGGAAAGGCGGCCACCGCCGCGCCGTGCACACCCTGCGCCACGATCCGTCCATCGCTGGAACGAAAAATGTCGTGCACGTTGAGGGTCAGACCGTCGATGAGGGTGATGAGCGGCCCCGCCGGTCGGTGGCCATAGGCTTGCAGGTGAAAATAACGAAACGTGCCGTCGTCACGGTTGAAGGCCGCCGGCGTGGCACGACCCGTGGGGAGCAGCAGGGCGTCACCGGCAGCCGCGAGATAGCCCTGAACCGATATTCCGCTGCGGGCGCTCGCTCCACCATGGGGCTGATCCATCTCCCTGTACCCTGCGGTCTCGTTCAGCCAGCAGACCTCTCCGGTCGCCGCGTCGAGCGCGTAGATGAAGATCCCCTCGGAAGGCCAGATGCCGGCGCCGAAATAGACCCGGTCATCGAGTACCACCGGCGCCCCACGTACCGGCCACCTCGAGATCATGCGGCCGTTGCCGATGAGCATGTCATCCAGAGGTCCGCCGGCTTTTTTCCACAGGAGATCTCCCGTATCGGCGGCCGAGCAGTAGAGGAAGCCATCGTCGCCGGCCACGAAGAGGCGGTCGCGCCAGAGCGCCGGTGCGAAGCGGACCGGGCCGTTCGTGAAAAAGCTCCACACTTTGCGGCCGGTCGCCGCATCTAGCGCGTAGACCTGACAATCCACGGAGCTGCCGAAAAACACCTTGCCCCGCCCGGCCACGGTAAGGTGTGCATAATCGAAGGGCATGCGGGTGTCCTCACCCTTCCAGGCTGGCTGAGGCTGGTGGGCCGGCTCGCGAACCCATCGCAGAGTCAAATCGGGAGAGAGCGGTTCAGAGCTGTAGCCGCTACGTGCCGCATCGTGGCGGAACTGAGGCCACTCCCCCGCCGCCGAGATCGACGTGATCGACAGCAGACTAGCGAAAATCAGGATCCAGTGGCTGGTCGTGTTTCTCATTCTCGTTGTTCCAGTCGGCAGTCTCGGGTTCGCGCTCCAAAGATGCAAACGGTTCGCTCGAGGCAAGAAATGAACACTCCAAGGTTACCAGATCTCTCTGAAACAATGGATTGTTTTTGAGACCGGCCACTGGCGACGGGGTGATATCTCAAGGTACGCAAAACCAAAGCAGCAGATTGGTGAAGGTGGAGTCGGGATTGGTCGTGTCGCCGATCAGAGCCTGGAAGGGATACTCCACCCAAGGCTGAAACGGGCCGGGGGCGGTGACCGGTGTGATGAGTACGCCGCTGCTCGGGATCGTTCCCAGATCGATCTTTCGAACAGCAGGGTAGAGCAGATACAGATCGCCGTAAGGAGTGGCGACCGGCTCGTCTCTGACTCCAGAGCCCTGTATCAGGGTTACCGGCGTCATGTCAGGTCGGCCTGCCACCCTGAGAGTCGGCCCACTATCGATATCGATCCAATAGTAAAGATGCGGTGCGAACTCATCGGCGCCCATATCGACCTGACCGTCGTAGATCCGGGAGTCTTCTTCATAGTCTACATCTTGTAGACCTAGGGCGTTATTGTCACCGGCATTGCGGCAAGCAGAGTCATAGGTCAAGTGAAAATCATGCCGGTCTCTCTGTACAAATTCAGGTTCAGTATATATGTTGCCGATCCCTCCAGGAAAAGTGGAATGCAGATTAGAGTAATTAACCGTCATCGGTCCCACAACGCCGTTTTCGCGGATGATGCAGTTAGTGACTACAGGACCCTCTGTTCCGATTGCATAAATTGCCGATCCTCCGTGGTTGGAGATGTTCGCGACGATTGTATTATTGGTCACGATCGGGCTGGCATAACGGCAGTAAAGCCCTCCTCCATACCCCGGGCTGCTTGGTCCTCCCGTATCTCCTGCCATATTATACTTGATTATGTTATTGACCAGAACCGCGTCACAGTGAAATCCAAGAAACACTCCTCCGCCGAATCCCGGCTCGTTCCAATACGACCACCCCTCCGCTGTATTAGCAGTTATGATGTTGCTGTCCAGTAACGGAGAAGAAAATAATCGACAACAAATTCCTCCTCCGTGGCCATCAAAACCAAGATAATCTCCGCCTGTATTTCTCGAAATAATATTTTGCCTTACGGTTGGAGATGCGCCGATACAGTAGAGTCCTCCACCTTCATCAGCCTCGCCGAGTACGATGCAGAAACCCTGAATAATCGTATCACGTTTTTCCCCCAAACAGAAAGTCACGACGGAATTACCACGACTGATCACGGTTTTCCTCGCACCTCTTTCGCTCCTCAATGTGATAGCTTTGCCGTAAAAATTTATTCCCCCATCAAACTTGCCGGGCTTGACGACGATTTCGTCTCCATCAACCGAAGCGTTGATCGCTTCTTGAATCGTACCATAGTCATCGCGGACCGTGATCGTCTTTCCGCCGACTCTGAGCAGCAACGGATTGGAAAACAATGAACCAGGAACCCCGAATGATCCCCAGAAGACTTGAAGTGGATATTCTTCGCCGGGGACCCAGGAAGCAGGCAGCAAGGTTGTGTAGAGAAGAACTCCGTTGGATGGAATGGTGCCGATGTGATAGGTGGAGATAGGGCGATCGAGGAAGAGTGGTCCGTATGGAGTCGGATGTGGAGTAGTGAGCATACCCGAACCGAATCCCAAGGTGACCGGAGCAGCGCCGGGATATCCAATAACCGCAACAATCGCCTCTCCACGTGGAACAATTGCTTGTTTGTTCCGGTAAATATGTGGAAAAAACTCATCAGCACCTATATCGACGTTCGAGTCGGCAATCCTCCGATCGCCTTCAAAATCCTGCGTCAGACCAGCATCTATAGAAAAACTATTGTTTCCTGCGTCTTTGCATGGAGAATCGTAGGAAATATGGTAATCATGGTCATACAATCCCACAAAAAGAGGATCGGCATCGATATTCCCAATCCCTGGAAAACTTCCCTTGATGTTACAAAAACGGGTTTGCGTCGGACCTGTCAATTCGTTTTGATTATCTCTCACAATGGTATTGGCAACGATCATATAGGATCCAGAACCGTAGACGCCCCATTCCTCGTTCTTGACGATTGTATTGTTGATGATGGCGACGTCTGAAGACGACTCGATGTAAATTCAGAACTCCTGACATACCCGACTAACAATTGTCCGATTTCGGTAGGTTTACGGCCAGGAAAATTTTCTTGTTCGTTCCCGGGAATTTCGCTTCTATTTTGTTCAGC
>Ga0190284_1000113_pt1 | contig 63582 bp, 53 predicted proteins | sample 48691812_MG_FD_161668 | JGI IMG/M metagenome (GOLD analysis project Ga0190284, IMG submission 161668) | Hydrothermal vent microbial mat bacterial communities from Southern Trench, Guaymas Basin, Mexico - 4869-18-1-2_MG | ecosystem: Environmental > Aquatic > Marine > Hydrothermal vents >...
AAACGGGCTGGGTCCCGTGGGAACGGATGCGTCGGCTGGTCGACCAGTGGTTGCCTCCTGCACGTGTGTGTCATCCTTATCCCCTACGCCGCATGGGCGTCATCACCTGAGGCAGGAGTCCAGTGCGGTAGTTCCGCTCGCTGGGATCTGTGCGGGGGGCTGCCCGAAAGGGCAGTCCCTACCGCGACTCCTTGGTGGGCTTATAGGGATCGTACAGCTTCTTCTTCGCCGGCAGTGGCACCGGGCCCTTCTCGTGAACGGCGAGATCGAGGTAGCCTTGCCGCTCGGTCTTGTTGGCAATGCGACCGATGGTGTCGACCAAGTCGGTAATACGCCGAAAACACAAAACCATCGTCTCGTAAAGGCGGTCGTCACGGAGGAACTTGCCGGCGGTTCCCTGGCCTTCAGCCAGGTCGCTTGACACACGGTTGAGGTTGGCCGTCACGTCGGCCAAGTTCTCCAGAACAGGCATCGCCTCGCGACTGAGTTGGTTGATGTTCGCGGTGGTATCGTCGAGACCGGTTTCGATCTTGGTGGTGATGCGGGCGCTACTATCCTTGAGGATGGCGGCGACTTCGCGGAAGTCCGCCAAAGCCAGCCTTCCGTCCTCGATCGCCTTGTGCAGGTTTCGTATCGACTCGTGGAGGGCACTTTGGACCTCGGGGTCGCCGAGCACGTCGTTGACGTGTTTGAGCGTTTGGTCAAGGCGCTGGACAGCAGTGGAGAGATTGGCCACGGTACGCCCGGGCCGGACGGGATCATCGACCTCTCCCACCGGCCTTGGCTTGAAGAAATCGTGCAAGGCCCCGGCCACCGGCGTGTAGCTTTCGGCGAAGTCGCCGATCTGTCGCATGGTCCGCTTGATGTCGCTGGTCATCGCCTCGTCCACCATCTCGCCGAACATCCGTCCCATCTCTCCCCGGATGCAGGCCTCCTCGTGATTGACGGGTTCTCCAGCGCTCTCCGGTTCCACGTTGATCTCGATTCGTCCTCGTCCCAGGCCCAAAGCCGGCTCGTAGATGACGGCATAAGCACCGTTGGGGACGTCGTACTTGTCCTTAATCAGCGCGATGATGGACACGCCGAGGTCGGGCCTCTTCGGATTGGCGAACTCCAGCGAATCCACGCGCCCGATCTGAACGCCGTTGAGGTTCACGGGCGTTCCCTGCGCCGCGCCGCGGAGCGTGGTGACGGTGATTTTCAACTTCCACTCCGCGCCGCCGAGCCACTCGGGAGCCTCGCCGAACATCATCATCAGCGACCCGAGGGTGGCCAGCCCCGCCACCATGAAGGTTCCAACCAGTATGTTGCGTCGATGCTCCTTCACTTCACACCTCGATTTCGTGCAAGGACCGCAGGACGTCCTCGGAGGCACGCCCTTCGACAAACTCGCGCACCCTCGGATCGGTGGTTTCCTTGATCTGCTCGACTGTGCCGTCGAAGATGAACCGTCCCTGGTAGATCATCACGATGCGATCCGCAACCTTGTAGGCACTGGTCATGTCGTGCGTCACGACGATACTGGTGACGTCCAGTTCGCGCTGCAACTTACGGATCAGTTCATTGATGACGTCGGACCGCACCGGGTCCAACCCGGTGGTGGGTTCGTCGTAGAGAATCACCTCGGGATCGCGGGCGATGGCCCGGGCCAGGGCAACGCGCTTGCGCTGCCCGCCGGAGAGTTCCGCCGGATGCTTTTGTTGAATCCCGTCCAAACCGACCATGCGCAGTTTGCTCGCCACGATTCGCTCGACCGCAGCGCGCTTGGCCCGGCTGTGCTCGACGATGGGGAAAGCGATGTTCTCGGCCACGGTGAGCGAGTCGAACAGGGCGCCCATTTGAAAGAGGAACCCGAACCGCATGCGCAAGGCGGCGAAGCGGCGTTCCGAGAGGTTGTCAATGCGCTCGCCATGGAAGCGGACAGTACCGGTGTCCGGGCGCAACAGGCCAACGATGTGCTTGAGAATCACGCTCTTGCCCGCACCGGACTCACCGATGATGACGGTGGTTTGTCCCTTGCACAGATCGAGGTCGATCCCGCACAGCACTTTCAGAGGCCCGAAACGCTTATGCACCTGGTGCAGTTCGAGGATGGTCTCCGGGCTTGTGTCCTCGGATGACGGGTTGGTGGAAGAAACAACCACAGGCGCGAGCCTCTAGCTAATGAGAGATTTGAACCCGTACAAAGCCTTGTACAAGCCCTGGAAGAATGTCGTCATGAAGAAGTCGATTACCAGGATGGCGATGAAGCTGGCCACGAACGATTCGGTGCAGGCCCTCCCAACCCCTTCGGCGCCTGCGCGACAGTGAAACCCCTTGTAGCAAGCAATCAACCCGATCGCTCCGCCGAACGCCACGCTCTTGATGAACCCGACCATCACGTCCCACGTCTCGATCGCGTCCCGCACATAATACCAGTAGGGACCGTTGGGCACATCCTTGAGCATCACCGCAATGAACCAACCGGCCAGCGCCCCCACCACATCGCAGAAGAAGGTCAGCAGCGGGGTGAGCAGTAGGCAGGCCAGAAAACGTGGAACCACCAGGTGCCGTATCGGATCCGCCCCCATGACCCGCAGGGCATCGATCTGCTCGGTGACGTTCATGGTCCCCAACTCGGCGGTCAAGGCGCCGCCCACGCGACCGGCGAGCATCACCCCGGCGAGGACCGGGCCCAGTTCCGTCACCAGCGTCAGGTTCACCAACACGCCCATGCGCTTCTCGAAGCCCGCTTCCGCGAGTTGGTCGTAGCTCTGCACCGCCAGCACCATGCCCACAAACAGACCGGTGATCAGAATGACCGGGAGGGTGCGATTGCCCACCTCGAAGAACTGGGGCATGACCAGTTGCCAGTTCTTCCAGCGCGGTATGCCGGCGAACAGCCAGCGTAGCATCTGCCAAGCAAAGCCCCAAAACTGCCCGAAGGCGTCAGCCGCCTGGGTGGTCTTTGCTCCAATTGTCGCAAGCACGGGAAGAGGCATCGTGTCTGGCGCCTCCTTAGCGCGTTTCACTCAAGCGAAGGCGAAGATGAGCATGGTAGGAATCGGCGTCACTGCGCGTGACGGTGAACGTGGCAAAAGCCAGATGCCGACACAGAGTCTGCAGACGCCGAAGTGCCCGGACCGCATCGGCGACGATCTGCACGCGGGGGTTCGCCGGCCGATCCACAACCACCTTCACGTCAAGAAAGGCCCCCTCCCGATCGAGGCGCAGGACGACGGTCTGTCCGCTCGCCAATCCCCGAACGTATTGCCGCAAGCCCCCGTTCGAGCCCTCCAGGTCGAGCACCTTGCCATCGACGGCCACCACGTCGTCGCCCACCTCGACCAAACCGTGGCACGGACCGTCCTCGTAGACCCTCGCCACCTCGGTTCGCCCGGGACGACTCTGTGGTGCCAGTCCCAGGCCCAACGCACGCCCGTGCGCACCGGACTCTCCCGCGGGCCCTCGCACATAGACGTACAGAATCGAATCGAGTTGCTCCTCGGCTTTGTTCAGCCACTCACCGAGGACGGCCGCTGCCGTGGCCAACTGCCCCAGGCCTACCGCAGTCCTCCCGCGCAAAGGCCTCAAGCGGGCTACATCGGTAAACTCCCCCAGAACGGGTTGGGCACCGCCGCGGGCCGCAATCAATTCGCGCATGTGGTTCGTGTTCCACGAGATCAACAGCCAATCGTCCAGCGCGGTGTAGGACAGTCGCATGGTGGAAGCCAGATGCACCGCCAAGCTCGTAACCGGTTCAGACGCGAGGTAGTCCGCCAACTCGATGATCGTGATCTCCGCCCCGGAGAACTCCTCCACGGTCACGCGGAGCGCGTCCCTCTCTTCGTCAGCATGCTCGGAGTTCACCCGATCAACCAACCGATTCACGGCCGTGTCCAGAGCGCGTTTGACGGCGTCGGCATCGGTGGACTCGATCAACAGTCCCAGCGAAGAACCACCTTGCTCAACGACGAAATCGTGGCCCAGAACCAGCACGAGCCGCGGGCCGACCTTGCTCACGATGTCGCGCTGCAATTGCTCCGGTTGCAGCGCGTCGGTCAGGAAGTCGGCGTACGATGCGACGGCATCCGGCGGCACACTGACGAAGCGCTCGAAAACCGCGTCCACATCCGCCGAGGTCGCCCAAGCCACCAGCGTCGAGCGCGGAAGACGCTTGAGACGCTGCATGTCCACACGCGGACTGTCTTTCCGTCGTGGCGCGGCCAGCGAGGCGCGCAGGAGGAAATCGAGGCGATTGCCACCCACGTACATCCCCATGACGCCCGCACGCATGCCAGGCCAGAAGATCGCCGGCCCCGACTCCGTCGCCGTCGCCGGTTCGGTCTGCGACTCTGTCTCCGCTGGGGGGATCATCTCGGTCGCTGGTGCGGTCGTGGTTTCGATCGCCGGAGCCGTCGTGGCGACTTGCGCCGCGGTCGAGAAGTACAGGAAGCCCTGCGGGATTCTCCGCGTGGGTAGTGTCTTGACCATCTTTGAGAACTGCGGCGCGGTTTGCAGCGAGTCTCGGCTCTCATTCCTGAGCAGCGCTACGCAACGTGTGAACCACTCGGTCGGCGCTTGACGCTGGGAGAGGATCACCGTTCGCCCGTCGGTGGCGATGAGCAGACCCCGCGTGCTCTCATAGATGCTCAGGCCGTCTTCGGTCTTTTCGCTTTCGACCATACCGGGACCAATAAGATGCCGCAGGGCCGCGCGTTGGGTGACCTGAACCAGGATTACGCCATCGGCCAGCCGAGTCCAGGTCGGTGCCACCAGCGCCACCCGCTCGCTGAACAACTCGTGCATGGCCGATGCCGACTCGCCCGCCAGGTTCGCCACCAGAAAGTCGTACCAGTCCGTCGAGCCGCTCTCGGGTTCGATCTCGGCACGCAGAACGAGTTGCAGGAGCTTCCAGGCGTTTACGTCGCGAAAGCTCGGGTTCACGTTCGCCGGGCGTTCGAGTTGGAGAAACAAGCCACAATCCGCCGGGGCGTACATCGCCAGGGACCCCGGAGTTCTGGGCCGAGTCTGGCCCAATACCGGGGTGACGCCGGAGAACGCCGACAACGTCACCACACCGGCCAGCCAAAGCAGAAACGTATGCCCCGGGCGACAACACCTGCGCCCGCGCCGAACGGAATGACAACCGCTGTCGGTGCTAGATGTCTTCGATGGTCGGAGTGGAGACGACGTCACTCTCTGGAGGCGCGCCCGGGCGGCCGAGTTCGAATGGACCGGGTTGATCATGGACGTTCTCAGAATGCTCGAGCCTCATCTCTTCCGTTTGTGGCGTGATGAAATCGTATACCTTCTTGAGAGATGATGCGTCCTCGCGCCAATCTGTCAATGCCTGCTCCAGTTGGGCGCGGAACGCCGCCTGTGACATAGCCGTATCTTGTTCCACCGCGTCGGTTTGCATTCGTGACGCGTTGGTGCGTGCCGCCTCATGCCGTTCACCGGCCACCCTGGGCACGGGACGAGTGAAGTAAATCACCGCAAGAGCAAGGCAGGCTGCGGTAGCCAGCGCTCGTGCCCCGATTCTGACCAGTCTCCGCCGACGAACTTGCCGGGACGTGTTCCGCTCGGCAAGGCAAGCCATCAACCGGGTGCCAAACGCATCGTCCAGCGCGGGGGCGCCGTCGTCAGCAGCGATTACCTCGCCGGCCACCTCCAGCAGGGCCAGTTCGTGGCGGCAGGCGGGACACTTGAGACGGTGCGCGTTCAGCTCGGTCTCCAGCGGGGGGGGAAGCTCGCCGTTGAGATGGGCGTCGAACAAGTTGCGTACATCTTGACAGGTTACGCCGGACATACCGTGTCGTCCTCACATCAAAGCGGTGCGTGTGGCGGTGTAGCGCCGGGCCTCTGACGGCTTTTACCCGGCTGCGTCGGACAGGATGCGGAAACCCATCACATTGTCCGCGACCGCCGGTTCCAGGATGTCCTTCAGGCGTGCTCGGGCACGGTGCAGGTGGCTTTTCACAGTGGAAACCGGTAGTTGCAGGATCTGGGCAATCTCCGCACAGCCTTGCTCCTGCCGATAAAACAACAACACCGAAGCACGCTGGGGCACACTGAGCTGGTCAACGGCCCCCCAGATCACCTTCTTGAGACGGGCCGCTTCCTCGCTTTGAGCGGCATGCTCGCTTACGTCCTCTTCCTCCGTCGAGACCAGGCTGAAATCCATCTCCCCGGTCAGAGAGCGTTTGCGACGCAACTGATTGAGGCACAAACGGTAGGCAATGGTGAACAGCCACGTGCTGAAGCGATAACGCTTGTTGAACGAGTCCAAGGCGGCGAATGCCTTGAGGAAGGCGTCCTGGCAGAGTTCCTCGGCGTCGTGATGGTTGCGCACCATGCGCCAGACGAACGCGTGCAGACGATCCTGATGCGCGTCGATCAGATCACGCATGCTGCGCGTGTCGCCGCGTTGGGCCTGCCCGATGAGCTCGGCCTCTTGCGCTCGTTGCATGCCGTTGCTGTCCATCGCGTTACCTTCGCTCTTCCTACCTATACCTAATCGTACGGGGGCGGTTGCAAACTTTGGCCAAGGTCCTAAAATCCCGCCGCAGCAAGCGCAAAGATCCGACGCCAAGCCGCCGCATCTTACGCGCTAAGCCCTGTTCGATCAAGTGGTTATGCAAAAAAAGACGCCGACAACTCCAACCGTTCGCAACCGCAAGGCCCGCCACCGCTTCGAAATCCTCGAAAAACTGCACTGCGGGCTGGCCCTACGGGGAACGGAAGTCAAGAGCCTGCGGACCGGGCAGGGATCGCTGGACGAAGCCTATGCCCACATCACCGCGGGCGAGGTCTGGCTGGTGGGGTTCCACATCGCCCCCTACTCACACGCGCACGCCGACAACCACGAACCCAAACGACGGCGCAAGCTCCTGCTCCGCCGAGTCGAGATTCACAAGCTCGAGACCAAGGTCACCCAGAAGGGCTTGACCCTCGTACCATTGGAAGTGTACTTCAACGATCGGGGCCTGGTGAAGGTGATGCTCGCCGTAGCCCGCGGGAAGTCCCGCTCCGACAAACGTCAGGACATGAAGAAGACCGAGCACCAGCGCGAAATGGACCGGGCTATGCGGCGTCGGCGGTAATCGCCCTCCCGGCGGTTATCTGTAGCGACCGCCGCCGGCCAACCGATATCTCTGGGTGATGTCCGCGCAAGACCCCGACTACCTGGTCGACATCGCCGATCTGGAGAAGCACGCCGACAACGACGGCACACTCCTGACCGGGCAACCCTGGATCGGCGTTCGGTTCGACTGCTGCGGTGTGTACCAGCGACTCTACAAATCCAAGGACGGCAAGTTCTACCGCGGCCACTGCCCGCGCTGCCTCCGAAAAGTGCGCGTTCTGGTCGGACCCGGTGGGACCGACGAGCGGTTTTTCGTCGCCGAATGAGGTAGCGACCGGCGTTCCTGCCGGCCGAACGTCCTGCGAGACGCAGGACGCTACAAGGCGTCGGCTCCCCTACGCTGTAGTGTTTGGAAGCCCACGGAAATCGATGGCAGATCGGCGAGGTCCGCCAGGTCCACGCCCGGGATGGAGCGCGGCGGATAGACGTCGGCCGAGCCGGGGACACCGGTCAGATCGAACTCGATGTGGGACCGGCATTCGGTGCTGACGGCGTGCAGGTCGCCGTCCATTGCGGAGGCTCAGGCCACTCCCAGCGTGCCACCTCATGGATCACGTCCCTGGCGGTGAGGTCGAACTGCAACGGCGTAAGCGCTATGTAACGGTCCATGAGGGCGCGGAGGTCGGTGGTCTCGCTCTCGTTCACGGGACCATACTTGCCCTGCAACCAGTATTGCCGCCCGCCGTCGGGGCCTTCGTGGCAGGCGTAATGATCGTCCATGGTCTGTATTGATTGGGACACGACGCGCACGCCGCGAGGGGCGCCCCGACCGAAATTGGGAATGTTCACGTTGAGTAGCATGCCCGGGCGGATGCCAATCTCGATCATGCGTTCGATGAGGCCCCGCGCGATCCGCGCGGCGCGTTGGAAATCCAGTTCCTCTCCCCTTTCCAACGAGACGGCCACCGATGGCAGGCCCATCAGGGCCCCCTCGGCGGCTGCGGCTACCGTGCCCGAGTAGAGCACGTTGATGCCCACGTTGGCCCCATCGTTGATGCCCGAGATCACCAAGTCCACAGGTCCGGTGACCAGCTCCTTGAGGGCCAGCTTCACGCAGTCCACGGGGCGACCGGCGACGGCCTGACCGTGAAACTCGTTGTGCACGTGGACCTCTTGAACCATCAGCGGTGCGTTGATGGTGATGGCGTGGGCGGAGGCCGACTGGGATGTGTCCGGCGCCACGACGGACACGTCACCCAACGACACCAGTTCGCGGTACATCGCCGCCAACCCCGGCGCCGAAATGCCGTCGTCGTTCGTCAGTAGTATGTGCATGGCGGCGATTCTATCGCCGTACGTTCGTTTTGGCGAGGTGGCGCGCGACATGCGCAACGGCATGGGCGCGGATCGGTTTTCGCAGGACAGCACAAAGTCGTCTTGTCCGCTTGGTTCCAGCCGCGGAGCGGCGACGGAATAAAGCCCAGGGCGAAGCGAAGCGAGCCCTGGGTCGGCAAGCCGTAAGGTCCCAAGCCCCCAACGGGGGCGACGGAAAGACTTTGCGCTGTAGGGGCTGTCGATTTAACCTGTAGCGTCGCCCCTTGGAAGCTGATGTGTGGCGTCGGTTGATGGCGCGGCGGTTGGAGTCGTATAATGGGTGATGATGTTTCGGCCCGTGCTCATTGCGTGGATCATTCCGTTTGCCTACTCGGCCTTTGGATCGCCGGCCGCGTCGCGATCGGTTGATTTGGCCCCGAAACTCGAGGTCGGAGCTGAGTTCCATTATGTCAGCCGCAGCCTCATAAACCATGAGATGCAAGTGGACGCAGCCGACGTGGCGGACAAGATCGTGGTCCGCACGGAGTCGGGAATGGTGTTGACCGTCACGGACGTAGGTTCCAACGGGTCGGTCGGCATCGCGTGGCAACTGCGTTACGTCGCCATCTCCGCCGACGGGCCTATCCCCGGCATCGGCGAGATGCTCGACTACGATTCGCGCGATCCGGGCCAGGGAAGTTCGCCATTGGCCCCGATGTTCTCCCGGCTCGTCGGGTCACCGGTCACAGTCCGCGTGGACGCACAGGCCAGGGTGATCGACTTCAAGGGACTGAACACCGCCGGGCTGGTCGGTCCACTGGGTGCACTGGCCAGGGGCTTTTTCTCCAGGGAGGCGTTCGAGCAGTTGCCCTTGTTCGTCACCCGCGGTGCACCGTCGCCGGCGAGGCTGCGGTCCAAGTGGTCCGGCAAGACGACGATGGACATGCCCTTGGGGGTGGGGTCGCTCGTGATGCAGCAGGACTTCGTCGTCAAGCGCATCAGCGCGCGCAACCGGAAGGCCACCATCGAGGTCAAAGGGACCGTCACCAAGGGGGCTGCAAAAGGATCATCGGGGTTGGGGTTGGTTCCTTCGAGCCTCGTAGGAACACTGGTTGTCGATAACGGCACCATCACGGGAGAGTACATCTGGGATTTCGCGGCCGGTCGGCTGTTCTCGGCGGAAACCCAGCTCAAGCTCGAGACGACACTGGATACGCCGCTGGGTCGCATGGGCCTCAAACAGGACATGTCCTGTTCGGTGAAATGGTCGGCGCCGAGGACTCCGCGTCCGACAGGGAAGCCCCGGCGCAGGCCGTAGTTGCCGCAAACCCGTCCGTTCGATCCTGCGACCGCGGATGGGCCGATCCGCGTTGGCCGTGTGGCACACCGTCAAGTTCCTCAGTCGGCCGAACAGCGGTCGCTACGTATGTCATTCCCGCGGTCAAGAACCGAGATGACAATGACTCGCACGCTCAAGGAGTTCAAAGCGAACCGCAAGTGACGGAGGTGGGAGGCGACAGTGCTGTACGGGCGTTCTTTTCGCGTGGTACTGGAAACGGATATCGGCTCATCGACTCGTGAGAAAAAGCTTGCCATAACGGTTCTATTCTGCTAGACTCTTGACGTAGGTGCTTGCGGCGTTTGGCGACCCTCAAAAAAAACGGGCGAGGCAAGTCGGCGTCGAGAAATCCTGCCGCGGGGCGGTTTGACCGCACCGTGTAGGTCCGTTGGCGACGGCCGACGGAGAGGGCAAGGCCCGGCGATCTTTCCTTGAGGTCGATCGGGAAAGTCCGCCCGTGAAAAGGAGGTGATCCGTGAGCATTGGTATATGTACGAGGTGGCTGCTGTAGTGCAGCGAACGTGGCTGCAATGCGGCAGTCGCAACAATACGAGGCCCGTCGAAGCATTTGATGCCCGGCGGGCCACTTTTTTTCTACGACGGCAAAGCCGACTTGAGGTTCGGCAAGCCCCTGCAAAGGGTGACGGAGTAGAGCCCAGGTGAGCAACGCGAGCCTTGGGGAAATCTTGACCCGATGCCGGTGGCCCAAGAGGTGGCGTTGTTGTAGGGGTCTGTACGAAACTCAGTTGCCGGGCGCATCGGGCCCGGTTCGGTCAACGTACGTGGGGCGTGTCCACCAAAACGCCAGGATGGATCCCAGCGTGCCCAGCGTAACGTATTCGATGGGAAGCGCCCGGAGATACGTACTGGGCGGGATGTTAGGCGGCAGCCCCGCGACGCTTTCCGAACCGACCAACATCACCCAGACATAGGCGCCTACCGAAACCACCGGGACGCTCAGGCAAGTCCACAGTGGCGTGCGTGCCGGGAACCTGCCGTGGGCGAGGTAGCCCGCGACGAAGAAGGCGGCGGCTATCGAAAAATACACCTGTCCGTGCTTGATCGTCGGCACCGGAGACCCGGTTGAGAGGACACCGATCAGCGCGAAGGCAACCACCGCGGTGAAGAGTGTATGCCACACTCCGCTGCGCACCCTTGCCGGCCGCCGGCTCTCATCATGCGTCTGCAGCAACCCGGCGATCACCGGCATATCCGCCACGGCCATGGCGGACAACACGCCGACGCCGTCCGTCCGGTCTTGGCCGAAACACCAGCGTAGCACAAAGCCGCCGGTCACCATGGCCAACAGAACAATGGCGGACCACACCAGGGCCTCCAAGAGGAAATGCAGCGCGAGGTTGGGACGCGTTTCGGCGGCGCGGTCCGCGAGTTCGATGAGGATCGACCCGAGGGTATCCGCGCGCAGATTCGCCACCGCCAGGCCCAGGCACGTGGCGAAAACCCCCGCATCGGCGAGCTTCCGCCCGACCAGCACCGTGGTCGCCGCCGCCACCACGGCCCCCAACGCCGCCATCTGGACGACCATCAGCCACGGATAGCGGCACGTGAGCAGGCTCACCGCACCTTGGGGATCCACCGGTCGCAGCACGCGCCAACCGACGGTGACAAACAAAGCGATGGCGATGCTCCACGCCACCAGGGCCACGAATCGATCGAGCACGCCAAGACGGGGGCAGAACTGCACCTGCTGCGCGGTCATAGGGACCACCTCATCTCAGGCAGAACCGGTCCTCACTCGTCGCCGGATTTCTCCTTGCTCTTGATCTTCGTTCTGGCCTTGGCCTTGGACGCCTTGGCCGGAGTCGCACTGCCGCCTCCGCCTTTGTCTTTCCTAAAACCGGGAGGGGGCTGAGCCTTGAACAGTTCCAGTGTTGCGTCGACCGTCCGCGGCTGCCGTAGGACGACCAAGTTTGTCGCTTCCAGGTATTGCGCGAAGCCCAGGGAGTAGGTGTTGTACGCCTGCTCGTACTCCGGCTCCGGAAGAGGTTTGCGCATCCACTTCTGGTGTTCGCGGTCCCACTTGTACTTGGCCCGCATCCAATCCGCCAAGTTGCTCACCGCACCGAGTTTGACCAGCGGTCCGACGAAGCACATGTCGGCACCCTGCCGCAACTGCTCGGACAGGTACGGCATCGCATTCTTGCCACCTGGTTCGCTGATCATGATCCCACCGTTCGGAACGTTGGCCACGCGCAGCACGAAGCTGAAGTACTTGGCCACAGGCCAGTTCTCATCCGTGACGCCGCCACGCTCCGGAATCACCCAGGGGATGGGCATGCCGGAGAGCTTCAGTTGAATCTTGTCACCGTCGTTGGCTTTGCTTACGGCAGCCTGCCCCACGGAGGCGGACGCCGATTCGCTGTCCCAGTCCGCCTCGATGGTGATATCGAGCGGTTCGGCGGCCCAGGCATCCAGAATCGCCGCCATCCCAACGGCATATCCCAGTGTGGACGGCATTGTGCCTTTGACGGTGATCGCCAGACGCTTGTTGTCGGCGTGTTGCTCGATGTATTGCTTGGAAGCGGCGAACCAGTCGATCACCACCGCACCCTTCTGGTCCGCGACCGTCCGCATCACCTCGGCGTATGTGGCGACGGTTTCGTTATAGGAGATATCTTCGAGTTGCTTCCTCCCGGCAACCTCCGGACACAGTGGTGTCATCACGTACACTCGCGCCCCGGTTTGCCCCACGCGCTCTACCAGTTTGGCAAAATCCAACCCGAACCGCCCGCAGTGCTCTTCCCGGTAGGGACCTCGCGGCACGTCATCGGTACCGAAGCAGAGCACCACGACCGTGGGATTGGACGCCACGACCTGCTGCTCGAAGCGCTCGATGGCGCCCGTCACAATGCCCGCCGCCTGCCACCCGTAGGATCTCAAGCGAACCTGCAACTGCGGATACCGAACGCGGATGTAGGTTTCGACGCCCATAGGCATGTCGGGTGCCCAAGCTATCTTATTGCCGAAAAACGCCACGCGGTCTTCGTCGCCAAGGGCGAATTCCGCCCGAACCTCCGATGCGGCAACCCCAACCAGCAACAACATCCAGCCAACCAACAGAATCTTTCTCATCACTTCGCTCTCCTACGGTCGATACCGCTCCAACAGGATCTTCATCTCCCGAACCGCCTCGCGGATTCCGACAAAGACGGCCCGCGAGATGATCGAATGTCCGATGTTGAACTCCGCAAAGCCCGCCAGGCAAGCCACCTTGGCGACGTTCCGATAGGTCAACCCGTGTCCCCCGTGGACCTCGAGGCCCGAGTCATGCCCCACATCAATCCCTCGGCGCAGCTCATCGAGACGCGAGGCGAGTTCATCCGGTGTCTTGGCGTGGGCGAATCCACCGGTCCACAATTCCACCGCCGCGCACCCCACCTCCGCCGAGGCACGAATCTGCTCCTCGATCGGCTCAATGAATGCACTGACGAGGAGGCCGGCCTCGCGCAGACGTTCGACGGCCGAAGCAACGGCCTTGCGATGACGAACGACATCGAGCCCCCCTTCGGTCGTCAGCTCTTCACGCCGCTCCGGCACCAGGCTGCACTGGTCAGGCTCAAGTTCGCACGCGATGCCCACGATTTCCGGCGTGATGGCCATTTCCATGTTCAGCTTGGAGGCGACCGTCTGTTTGAGGAGGCGCGCGTCACGATCGTTGATATGGCGACGGTCCTCTCGGAGGTGGAAGGTGATACAGTCGGCCCCGCCGAGTTCCGCCTCGGCAGCGGCCCAGACGGGGTCCGGCTCGTCGGTGTGACGCGCCTGACGCACCGTTGCTACGTGATCGATGTTCACACCCAAATGGACCATTGCTCGAATCCTCGATGTCAACGAATCCGGGCCATCATCATGGCCCCGATTGGGGTCGCCATTATAGACCCGCAAACGAACGTGTAAACGCGAGCCGCAGGCCCGACCCGATGCTTCGTTGCCAAAGATTAACCCATCCGCGACCGATAATCCATGCAGTGGCAGGAACGACAGGACCAATGAATCACCGGACACGCGGTTCGTCACGGATCGCGCCGGGCTCGCCGGCCCGCGCGCTTAGGGCCGAGCCTCGCCCGGAGCCCAGCCTGGGAGTACGGCGGTGGTCATGGGTCCATCTGGCGTTGCTGGTGGTGTTGGCGTTGGCCGCCGGTCTTCGGTTCAGCGGTATCTCCCGCGTGGGACTCCGGTGTGACGACGAGGGTGCGTACGCGGTCGACGCGCGTCTGTGGCACCGCTGTGCCGCCACGCTGACCGACACCCAGGCCCTTGGGGCCATCCGGCGGGGCGACAAGGAGGCGTTCAAACGACGTATCAACGCCATCGGCGTGGACTTCACCGACCGCTATCGCAAGTCCTGCCAGGGCTACACCTTCCTCGGCGCCCTGCTGATGTTTGTCACCGGGGACGCGGCCTCCGCGCTGCTGGTGACCAATGCGCTTTGCGGTACGCTGGCGGTCCTGCTGGCCTACATGCTGGGGGCGGTGCTGTTCGATCGTTCCGCGGGACTCTGTAGCGCCTTGCTGCTCGCCGTTTCGCCGTACCACCTCATGTACTGCCGAGGCGCCTTCACCGAAGCCACCGCGGGATGCTTCATCCTTGCGGGTTTCGTGGCCTGGGCTTGGGGCCGTCGGCACGGGTGGTCTTGGCGGCGCACGTACGGGCTGAGCGGTCTGGCCATCGGATATGCCAGCACCTGCCACTACCGCAGCGCCTGCTTCCTACTGATCCTTCTCTTGGTCGATCTTCTGGCTACGCGGGCCGGCGAGGCGGAGGAAAGGCCTGCTCGCCCGCGATGGCGCTCCACGCTACGGCGGTGGATCTGGTTGGGGGTGGGGGCGGCGATTCCCCTGTTGGCCATCGAAGCGGTGTTCCTGGCGGCGCGACTGGCAGCCTCTCTCTCGGACAGCCGATTGCCCTTGATGACTTTCCTCCAAGCCTCCTGGTGGCGGCTCAAGGCCGAATCCGTCGGCATGGGGGGCACGGCGGGGAGATTGTTCAACGCGCAGGTGCCGTGGGCCTACGCGGGCTACGTGGTGCACTGGCACGGTCTGACGGCGAGCGTTGCGGCTTTGCTGGCCGTAGCGGCTGTTCTGAGGGCCAAGGGCGCCGCCAAGACCCCGGCCGTGGTCGTCCTGGCTACAATCGCCATGTTGCTGTTCCAAAAGCACATCGTGGCGCGCGCATTCTCGCCCGCGATTCCCTTTCTGTGTCTATGCCTCGGGGCCGGTCTGGGTTGGCTGATCACGGCAGCGAAGACGCCGCCGCGGCACCGGCCTGTTGTGGCATTGGTTTTGACCGCACTGGTTGCGTGCACGGCGGGCATGCAGTCCTGGCGACTGGTGGGCAGACGAAGCCAACTGGCTGACGCCTGTGCCTTCCTCGCCGAACGGGGCGCCGCCACGGTGGCCGTCCCGTGGGGCACACCCAAGTATCGCATCTATCTCGATGGTACGGGTGTGGAAGTGATCGGCTACCGCTGGCGCGGTTCGGCCGAGGAACTTCCCGCCCAACTGCGCAGCCGCGGCGTGCGCTGGATGATCACCGACCACCAGCGCTGGCACTACAAGCGTTCCCATTCCGGCGTGGGCGAACCGGCATTCCACTGGTGGCGCACCGTTGACAGGCAGCTCAAGCAAGAGGCCCGCCTGATCGCCGAATTCGCGCATCTGAGCACCCAACGCTGGGAGTTCCTGGCCGAAGGCCCGGGACCGCAATTCGTGCCGGAAATGACCGAATCCGGCGGCGGGTCACTGAGGATCTACGATCTCCAGGCCGCCCCGACGACGACGGGCGAAGTCGAGACGATTGCCACAGCCCCATCCGGGCTTGGCGATCAGAGTTGAAACCGATCGGGAAAGCGATGTTCATGGCGCCTCTCCGTTCCAGCATCTCACGCACCGCTCGCCTCCGCGATGCGGTCCCGACAACCTGTCTGGTGCTACTGGTGATGGCGTTGGCCGGCTACCGTCTGACGCTGATCGACCGGGGACACTTCTTCTGGGGCGATGAGCATCGCTATCGGGATGCCGAGGCATTGGTAGACGATATCGAGGCGGGCGAGTACCGCGCCGCCGTCGGGCACCTGGACGGGTACGCCTGTCGGCCGGCGTTCACCCTGATCAGCGCGATTCCCGCGTTCGCCCAGCGATACCTGAACCCCATGTTGGGGATCAATCCGGGCACGTTGCGGTACTACAACATCGCGTCCGCGTTCAACGTGCTGCTCACGCTGGGTATCACCGTCTGCGTCTGGGGGATCGCGCGGGCGTGGATGCGGTGTCCGTGGTACGCGCTGCTGGTCGCGGCGGTGTTTTCCCTGCTCTGCCACGCCAACGTATGGATCAGACACCTCATGCCCTACAGTGCCTCTCTGCTCTTGTTTCTGGCGGCGCTGTGGTTGCTCTCGTCCGAGTTGCGGACCGGGCGACAGGCGTCCGTGCGCATCGCGGCAGCCGGTGTTCTCAGTGCGTGCGGTTACGCCTGCTACACCGGCTACTACGCCTTTGTGTTGTTGAACCTCGCGGTGCTGCTGGCGACGCAGCCGCGGCGTCTGCGCGCCCTTCTGTTGTTCTGCGGTTCGGCGATTGCGGCGGTCGCCGTCTTCGAGTTGCTCGCCCAGCTCACCGGCGGCTCGTATCTGCTGGCAATGTTGACCTTCAGCGGCGATCACACACGCATCATTCAGGGTTGGCCGGCTGAGGGGTACGTGTTCGTCTGGCGGTATTTGCGCGAAGTCGAGGGCCTGATCGGGGTCGTGCTGTTCGTCCTGTTTGTCGGGTGCGGCGTCTTTGTCCTGTGGCGACGAAAGGTGGGCATCTCTCCGCTGGCCCGCGCGGGCATCATCGCGGCGATCGCGTGCTACCTTCTTCACGCATCCTTGAGCGTGTTCACGTTGCAGACGCGCTTCTACGGGCGAATTCTCGGCATGTACCTGCCGTTCCTGGTCTGCGGCGCGGTGCTCACCCTGCGACACATACCGGCCCGCAACGTTCGGCGCGTCGCGGCCTGCGGCGTGGTGGCGACGTCGTGTTGGTCTTTCGCCACCTTCGCGATACCGTACGCCCGCATGGTCTATCCGGCTGATTTCCTCGCCACAACGATGGCACAGCGGGGGCGTCCGGTGACCTATCCGCCGATGGCGCTGTGGGCTCCTGCGGGGCAGATCCCAAATCGAACCGTCGAAGGGATCGACCCGGACTTGGTCACCGTGGTGGATACCGCTCCTGAGGGCTCGCGGGCGGTGGTTCACTGGGCTTCGCACGAGGAGGCCCACACCAGTGGAGCACGCTTCATCGGGGTCAATCTCAAGTGGATGTTCAACGTTTGGGAGAAGGACCATCGCTTCTCGGCTCCCGCCGGCTATCGGCTCATCGCCGAAGCCCCGCACCCCAACGGGTTGAGGGCAATCGGCTTTGAAGTACACAAGCCCTGGGAGCGCAAGCGGCTGCGACGGCGCCATTACACCGTACGCCTGTATGAACGGTTGGATGACCCGCAGCCGATGGCCTTACGCCCGCAACAGCAGGAAACCGGGCCCAACAGAGAGCACGACAGTCATGGTATCTGACAGCTACGGCCCGGCACACCCCCCTTGGTACCGCCGTCCGGTGACCGCGCTGGCGCTGTTGGTCGCGGTGCTTGCGTGCTACCGTCTCAGCCTGATCGACTCGGGGCACTTCTTCTGGGGTGATGAGGGGCGTTACCTGGCAGCCGCCGCCCTGGTGGACGATTTCGATGCCGGAGAGTATCGCGCGGGCCTCGGTCAACCGTTCACCTGCAGGTCCCGGCCGGCGTTTGTCCTGATTAGCGTAATCCCCGTGCTGGCCCAGCGGCACCTGAACCCTCTGCTGGGGATCAGCCCGAACACGCTGCAATATTACGACATCGTGTCCGTGTTCAATGTGCTGCTCACGCTGGGTGTCACCGTCTGCATCTGGGGCATTGCGCGTGCGTGGATGCGGTGTCCGTGGTACGCGCTGCTGGTCGCGGCTGTCTTCTCGGTGTCCTGCCACGCCAACGTGTGGGTCAGGCACTTCATGCCCTGCAGCGCCTCGTTGCTGCTGTTTCTGTCGGCGCTGTGGCTGCTCTCGTCCGAGCGTTACACCCGCCGGCAGACCACCGCGCGGACACTGGCGGCCGGGTTTCTGAGTGCCCTCGGGTACGCCTGCTACCCGGGTTACTATGCCTTCGTGCTGATCAATCTGGTCGTGCTGCTGGCGGTCTCGCCGCGGCGGATGCGCGCCTTGCTGCTGTTCGGCGGTTCGGCGGCGATCGTGTTTGTCACCGCCGAAGCGATGGCTCGAATCGCGGGCACCTCGTACCTGCTGGAGATGCTTAGCACCACCAGCGCCCATGTCGCCCACATCCAGGGCTGGCCCGCGGAAGGATACGTGTTCATCTGGCGCTACCTGCGTGACGTGGAGGGCGGAGCGGGCGTGGTACTGTTCTTCCTATTCCTCGGATTCGTCGGTCTTGTTCTGTGGCGGCGCGAGGCGGGACTGTCGCGGTCGGCTCGCGCGGGCATCCTCGCAGCCGTCGCCTGCTACCTGCTGCACGCCTCGTTGGGTGTATTCACCGCAGGAACGGCGTTCTACGGACGGACACTGGGCATGTACCTGCCGTTTTTGGTCTGTGGCGCGGTGTTGGCGGTGAAACACCTGCCCGCCGCCCGCCTTCGGCGCGCGTGCCTCGGCGCTTTGATGATCGCGTCGATCTACTCGTTCGCCGCGTTCGCCGCACGGTACGCCCGTGTGGTCTATCCGGCCGATCTCCTCCACAGGGCGATGGCGGCGCGTGACCCTGCGGCGACCTATCCGCCCAACAGGCTCTGGGACGATGCGGAAACAGTGTCGGACGGCATGTCCGAGGCGAGCGATCCTTCGGTGGTCATGGTCGTGGACACGGCTCCCGAGGGTTACCAGGCCATGGTTCGCTGTGCTTCGCACGAAGAGGCCCGAACCGCCGGCGCGCGCTACATCGGCGTCAACTTCAAGTGCATGATCTACATCTGGGAGAAGGACTACCGTTTCCAGGTTCCGGACGATTACCGGCTCATCGCCCAAGACCTGCACCCCAACGCCCTGCCCGCCACGGGGTACGAGGTGCATAAACCGTGGGAGCGCAAGCGGCTCGTCCGGCGCGGATATCGCATGCGCCTCTATGAACGAATCGACAATGCTCAGCCGGTGACCCTGACCGCGCGACCGTAGCGGTCCGAGCCCGGCAGGAGAATGACTGCCATGCCATTACTTGCCAACGACTCGTCGCGTCCGCGGTGGTTCCGCAGGTTGGGCCCGAGGACTTGCCTGGTTTTTTTGGTTGTGGTGCTTGCGGGTTATCGCCTGACCCTGATCGACCGGGGGCACTTCTTCTGGGGCGACGAGCAACGCTATGTGGATGCCGAAGCCTTCGTGAACGATCTCGAGGCGGGCGAATACCGCGCCGCCGCCGGGCGTCTGAACGAGCGCACCTGTCGGCCGGTGTTCACCCTGATCAACGCGATTCCAGCGCTGGCCCAGCGGCACCTGAACCCCATGCTGGGAATCAACCCCGACACGTTGCAGTACTACGACATCGCGTCCGCTTTCAACGTACTGCTCACGCTGGGTATCACCATCTGCGTCTGGGGAATCGCGCGGGCGTGGATGCGGTGTCCGTGGTATGCGCTGTTGGTGGCGACCGTGTTTTCCCTGCTCTGCTACGCCAATGTATGGATCAGGCACCTCATGCCTTACAGCGCCTCCCTGCTGTTGTTTCTGGCGGCGCTGTGGCTGCTCTCGTCCGAGTCGCGGACCGGGCGACAGGCACTCGTGCGTCCGGCGACAGCCGGTGTTCTGAGCGCCTGCGCGTATACCTGTTACTCCGGCTACTACGCCTTCGCACTGTTGAACCTCGTGGTGTTGCTGGCAACACAGCCGCGGCGTCTGCGCGCCCTGCTGCTGTACGGTGGTTCCGCGGCGATGGTGTTCGCCGCCGTCGAGCTACTCGCCCGGTTCACGGGCGGCTCGTATTTTCTGGGAACGTTGAGCTTCCTCGAGGGGGCGCACCGACATACGCTCCAGGGGCACTCCGCGGAGGGGTTCGTGTTCGTCTGGCGGTATCTGCGCTACGCGGAGGGGGCAATCGGCGTCGTTCTGTTCGTCCTGTTTGTCGCGTGCGGCGTCCTCCTCCTTTGGCGACGTAAGGCGGACATCTCCCCGCTGGCCCGCGCGGGAATCCTCGCGGCGATCGCATGTTACGTTCTTCACGCATCCGCGAGCGTGCTCACCTTGCAGACGCGGTTCTTCGGGCGCATTCTGGGCATGTACCTGCCGTTCCTGGTTTGCGGCGCCGTGTTGGCGTTGAAACTCATACCCGCCGTCCGACTCCGGCGAGCGGCTGTCGGCGGATTGATAGCGGTCTCGCTCTGGTCGTTCGCCGCCTTCGCGTCCCAGTATGCCCACCTCGTGTATCCCGCTGACCTTCTCGCCAAGACGATGGCCGAGAGAGGCCGCACGATCGCCTACTCGCCCGTTGCTCTCTGGGGCCATCCGGAGAAAGTCCCGGATGTCTCCGTCGAAGCGGTTGACCCGGCGGTGGCCATGGTCGTGGACACCGTCCCCGAGGGCTACCCGGCTGGCGTGCGATCGGCCTCCCACGAAAAGGCCCGTGCCGGCGGCGCACGCTTCATCGGCGTCAACTTCAAGTGGATGTTGTACGTCTTCGAGAAGGACCATCGATTCTCGGCCCCGGACGATTACCGGATCATCGCCCAGGTCCCTCACCCCAACGCGCTGCGTGCCACCGGCTACGAAATGAACAAGCCATGGGAGCGCAAGCGCCTTAGAAACCGCCTCTACACCATGCGGATCTACGAGCGCATCGATGATCGCTCCGCAATCACCTCCATTCCTGAGACCGGAACGACGTCGGCAGCGCAGGACGCATCTTGACAGAGTCCGCACGAGACGGTTTCATCGGGTGCTCGACGTCACGAAAGAGAACGAAATGGTCAGCGACGATACCACCGACAAGCACGCCGCCAAGGCTGTCAAGAAGTCCGCCAAGGCCGCCGCCAAGAGGCTCAAGAAAGAGGCCAAGCAGCAACCCACCGTCTCGCCGCCATCACGGCCCCGATGGGGGCCGCCATCAGCGACGCCCGCCACCAAGATCGATTCCGGCCCAACTCCGGCGGAGCGGTCCGCCGCGGCGGCTGAACGCCAGGTCAGGCTGCAACAGCGTCGCGTCCTGCTGTCCGCCGTGGGCGTGGCGATTGCTCTGGCGACCTTGTTGTGGGCAACCAAACCCTGGTTGCGCGAGGTGCCGCCGACCGCGGACGAGGTTCAGGCCCCCACCACCCAACCTCGATAACCGCTCCGCGAGCACGAGTTTTGAGCTAATTATCGGAGGTTGCCTCCGACGATACTTCTTCTGACGAAGGCTTGTAGCCCAGGTATGAATGCCGGGTGCCGCGCCGGTGAACCGGGGACGGATTGAAAACGGTGTCCGGATTGACGCCAAGCGAACGTGCCGTTGACTCCTACCACTCAAGCGCTCGACCCGTCATCGTGGGCGGGGCGGCCCGTAGCGGAACCACCCTGCTCAGTGTGATTCTCAACAGCCATCCGGAGTTGGTCTGTGGGCCTGAGTCGGACCTCTTCCGCCTCTGGCCGGAGTTCGATCGCCTCTCCGTGAACGCAGTGACGTGGGCCTGGCACGTTCTCCGCGGCTGGACCGAGCCGTTTCGCACGCTATCGCGCGACTTCGGCATCTCGCTCCAGCAAATCCGGCGACTGTGGATGCGATCGGGTTCGCCCGCTGAGTTCATCGATCGTTTCTTCGGCGAGTACGCGCGGCGTCACGGTGTCACGCGCTGGGCCGACAAGACGCCGGCCAACGTCAAAGTCATCGGCTTCATCTTCGAGCACTTCCCGCGGGCGAAGTTCGTTCACATCATCCGCGACGGGCGGGACACCTGCTGCTCGGTGTTGGCTTGGTCGCGGCAGTACCCGAAGAGCCATCCGCTGGACATCCGCTCGGCGGCCGAAACTTGGTCGCGCTGGATCGGGCTTGGCAGAGAGTGGATCGGGCATCCCCACTACACCGAGGTTCGCTATGAAGACCTCGTGACCGCGCCCGAGGCCTCACTGCGACTGCTGCTGGAGTTCCTCGAGCTTCCATGGAACGCCGAAGTGCTGGCCTATCACGATCAGGCCCAGTCGAATCGCCCGGACCTTCCGCTGACGCACCTGGCCGGCGTGAGCAAGCCGGTCTACAGCTCCTCCATCGAGCGATGGCAAAAGGACCTGACATTCGCCGACCGCCGCGCCGTCGAAGAAATCGCCGGCGCGACCTTGCGCGAGCTGGGCTACACAGACTCGCCTGACTGGGTCGAGCGACCAAACGAACAACTGATCCACGCGCTATGAAAGACGCCCGACAGCGTTTACCCTACGCCCATGAGCAACGTCCCCACCGGCGCGGTCCTTCGTGAGATCTACGAGCGGCTGTGGTCGACCTACGGCCCACAGCACTGGTGGCCGGCGGAGACGCCGACCGAGATCGTCGTCGGCGCCATCCTCGCCCAGAACACCGCGTGGACGAATGTCGAACGGGCGATCGATAACCTAAAGGCCGCCGAGTGCCTGACGTGGGAAGCGTTGTGCGACGTCTCCGACGAACGGCTGATAGACCTCATTCGCCCGGCGGGCACCTACCGTATCAAAGCCGCCCGTCTCAAGACCTTCGTCCACATGCTGTGGGAAGACCACGGGGGATCATTGGATTCCCTGCTTACGGGCGACCTGGACCACGCCCGCAGCCGGTTGCTGGCGGTGAACGGCGTCGGCCCGGAGACGGCCGACAGCATCCTGCTCTATGCCGCCGGGCGGCTCACCTTCGTAGTGGACGCCTACACCAAGCGCATCCTGCGCCGCCATCGGATCATCGACCACGATGCCGACTACGAAACCGTCCGGCAGTTGTTTCAGCGCGCCGTCACCCCTGAACCCCAGGTCTACAACGAATACCACGCCCTTCTCGTTTTCGTCGGCAAACATCATTGCCGGGCACGAGCCCGGTGCGCCGGATGTCCTCTCGAATCCATGCCCCACGATGAAGACGGATAGCGATCATGAGCCCCACGGATTCGGTTCGACCCAAGCGCCATCTCACCACATCCAGCCTGACCGAACCCACCCTCCGTGCGGCCCCCAAGAACCTCCACTACTTTCGAGGGGTGGCCACGCACCTGCGTCTGCTTGACCTGTTTGCCGTTTTTGTCGAGGATACACACTGCGGATGATCGCTGATGAACGTCCAGACCAACGAACCACATTGCACGCTAGACGGTGCCAGCGAAGTGCCAGCCCAGCGGGTCGGATTGTGGGACGACGACCATGAATTTCGGATTCCGTTTTCTGATACTGGTGCCCGTCGGACTGTTGCTGCTGGTCGCGCTGTACCGGCTGGCGGTTGGGCGGGCGTTGACGCGGCGGACGTTTGACACGGTTCTCGCGCTGCTGTTGCTGGGCTACTTCGGGCTCACGGTCGGGCTGGGCATCTTCTGGGTCGCCAATCAGCATCTTCCCGTCTTCGATCTGCACTACCTGGTGGGCTACGTGACGCTGGCGCTGGTCGTCGTACACGTGGTGTTCAACTGGCATGTCCTGATGGGTTTCTTTCGCAAGCGGGCGCCGGCGGCGCTGGTGGGCGACGGCGGGCGAAGCTGGCGACCGGCTCTGCGCACCTGCGCCTGGGTCGTTGGATTGGTGGTTTATGCAGGTTTGTTCTATTGGCTCGGTCGCGGACAAGTCAGCCGGATCGAGATCACCCGGGCACCGCTTACGGTCGCTGAGACCGCCGGTGCCACGGCTTCGCAGCCGCAAGCGCCGCCATCGCTTGAGTGGCCCATAGCCGCCCCGCTCGAACTCCAGATGGTGACCGTCGAAGGGGAGGATGAACCGCGGACGCTGGCCGATCACTATCACCAAGAGGTCAAGCACACCCGCATCAGCATCATGGGCGATTCCGGGGTGCTCAACTGGGCGACCAAACCGAGCGTTTTCAAGGCGTATCCCGACGCGAAAGTCGTCGACCTGCCCGCACCCGCCGAATCCGCGGACATGTCCGTCGGGGCGGCCATCGATGCCTGCCGTCGGCCCGCCCAGGCCTTTGGCGCGGATGCAATCACCTTGGCTGACGTCTCCACGATGCTGCGGATGACCAACGGCGTCACTTCGACCCTGTACAGCGCCCGCAGCAACCGCCGATACCTGCTGCGTGCGGCTCCGTCGGCCGGGGCGCTTTACCCGACGGTCACCTACGTCATCGCTCGCAACGTCGCCGGCCTGCCCGCCGGCGTCTATCACTACGCGGTGGACGAGCACAAGCTGCACCGTCTGCGCACGGGCGAAGAGGCGTGCGCGGAGTGGGCCGCCGTCGTCGCTCGCGGGCATCTTGTCGAGAGCGCTCCGGTGACGTTCGTTTTCACGTCGGCCTTCTTCCGCTCCGCCTGGAAGTACCGCGAGCGGTCCTATCGCTACTGCGGTTTGGACGCCGGCCACCTGGTGGTGCAGACGGCGTTGTCCGCCGCCGCCCTCGGCTACGGCAGCCACCCCATCGGCCGATTCGACGACGCCAGGGTCAACGCCCTGCTCGACCTCGATGAAAGCGAGGAAGGAGTGCTGCTGGTTCTCCCGGTCGGCGTCGTTGCCGACCTGTCGCGGGACCCGTCCGGTGATCCCGAATTCGCCCTGGCGCCAAAGACGTTAAACGGTAAGAGCGGTCCGTTGCTGCTCTTGATGCATGGGAGCACGAGACTGGACCTGACCGGTGCCACGGTTCGACCGTTGCCGCTTGCCGAGCCGATGGACAAACCCTATCCGGATTCCGCGGAGGTCGAGTTGTCCGGCGAACTCCCCGAGGGCGACGATCTGTTCTCCACGATCGAGCGCCGCCGATCGATCCGCGATTGGGCCGACCCGGGCATTGCGCTCGAGGAGTTTTCCTCGGTGATGTATTCTGCGTTCGGGCGACGGCGGGGAGCGGTCTCTTCTCCGGCGGCCGCCGCCGCCCTCTACGATGCGAGTGTCGAGGACAACCACGCGCTCAATCTCTATGTGATTGTCAACCGGATCGAGGATATCGAGCCCGGCGTCTATCACTATCGGCGTGACGATCACACTCTGGCCGAGCTTGCCGGCGGCGACTTTCGGCGGCAGGCGTATGAGGCTTCTCTGTCTCAGGACGTGGTGGGCGATGCCGATGCCGTGTTGGTGATGACCATCGACCTGTCGCGTCTGGGCTATCCCGACGGCGATCGCGGCTACCGCTACGCCGCCCTTGATGCGGGCATGCTGGGCGGACGGCTCTACCTGCAGACTACGGGGATGGAGTTGGGGTGCTGCGGCATCGGAGCCTACTTCGACGACGAAGTCAGCGAGATCATCGGCGTCAGTCCCGCCAAGGAACTGGTCATCTACGTGGCAGCCATCGGCGCCAAGAAACCCGACGCCGACCGGTGACGAGGAAAAAGGTGTCAGGACGATTTTACGTGGGACGCCCGAAAAGGTGCCTCACGCAAGAGCTCGCTTCGCGTAAAACCTTCCTGACACCTTTTTCAGTGCGCGCAGCACCCCCGGCGTGGGGCAGCTGATCTCACCTTCGCAAGCGCGACATTCCGGATAGTCCGCCGGATCGACTTCGTCGCCCGACTTCAGCCACGCGCCGGCGAACAGGCCCAGATCAGCCGTGATACCACCAAGCGCCCACGTGAGCAACGACCAGCACGATAACACCCAGGATAAACATGCTCCACGCCAAAACGCCGCCCACAAACCACGCCGCCGCCAGCGCCGCGACGAGCAAGAGCCCGCCCACGAGTTGGGCACCCTTCCATTGCTTACCGGTTTTCTCGATGGTTTGCACCTGTTTGGCCGGGCGCATGATGACGGGTTGTCCGGATGGGGTGGAGGGTACCAGCGGTGCTGCGGGCGCCGGTATGATCGCCGACTGGTCCAAATCTAGCCGTTCCACCACGACCCCGAGCCTGTTGGCCTGCTCCTCAGCCGCCGAAGGCGTCGGAGCTTCCAGTGTAATTTCAATGGGCTTACCGCTGGTCCGCTCCACGCCAGTGATGTGGTACTTGATGGCGCCCGTTCTTGTGTTCGACTGTCCGTGACTCTCCGGTTGCCCTTGCCCCGGCGCGGGCGCCGCCCTGTCGCGTTCCGGCTGCCTCTTGGCCGCTCTCTCAGCCTCCTCCAGCGCAGCCACAGTTTGCCGTTTGCGCTCCTCGCGCTGCACCGCTTTGGCTTCCCGCTGGGCTTGTTTCCGAGCGGCCGCTTCCCTGGCGACTCGTTCACGCTCGGGTGCGTCCTGTTGCCACCGATATTCCTTGCGGAACGCTGTCACTTTCTTCTCGGCGCCGCAATGGTCGCAGGAGACGTACAACTGTGGCACCGTCGCCTCAGCCGCCGAATCGTCGATCTCAATGTCGAGTTCGCGGTGACACTTCGGGCAGGCACCCTTGATCGTGCTCATGGCATACCCCAGCCTCGTCACGTTGAAGTGGGTTCGATACGGTGCATAGGATCACGACGAAGCACTCGCGCGTCAAGTCCGGCTGGTCCGTAACCCGCAGCCCTGGAAGGGCGACATTCGGTAGCCAGGGGCGTAAGCCCCCAGAGCGTTGGGCAGACCGCATTCTCAGCCCTCGAAGGGGGCGACACTGTCGTATGCAGGCAGGTGTCGCCCTTCCAGGGCTTGTTCTCGTCGGCTACGGTTTCCAGGGGCTTGCGCCCCTGGCTACCCAGTAGCGCCCTTCCAGGGCTGACTTGTTTTGCCATTGCGGGGCTGACTTGGCAAACGTCATGTAGCGCTGTCATCTTAGTGCCATTGCGCACAGCCGACTCTACGTGATGCGTACGATGACGGTTTTGGCGTGGTCGGGGTCGCCGGCGAAGTCGACAGGAAGGCGCGGGGTAGAGATGACCGATACCGTCTGCAAACCGGCTGCCAAGGCGATCTGTTCGCGTAGCCACTTGCGGCTGGTGCCGCGATGGTTGGTGGACACCAGCATCACGCCGCTAGGCACCAACAGGGAGATGGCACCGGCTACCAGTTGCTGCAAATCCTTCTCAAGCGTGAAAACACGGCGGTTCTTCTTGGACCGTGCGAAGCTTGGCGGATCGAGCACCACGACGTCGAACTTGCGCTGCTGTCGCCTGGCCCGCTTGAAGTAGTTGAACGCATCGTCGTTGATGAAGATGTGGTCGTCGAGCGCCAAGCCGTTGGCCTTGAAGTTCTCCTTGCCCCACTCCAGGCACTTGCGGGCGATGTCCACGTTGACTGTCGCCTTCGCGCCGCCCGCCGCCGCGGCCACCGAGAACCCGCACGTGTAACAGAACAGGTTGAGCACGTTCCCGCCCGCGGACAACTCGCGTACGCGGCGGCGATTCTCGCGGTGATCGAGAAACAGCCCGACCGCGTAACCGTCATAAGGCCGCACCAGGAAGCGCAGCCCGTTCTCGCGTACGGCGAACACGTCCGGGGCCGCCTTGCCCACGAGCGGGTGCGGATCGCTCAGCGCCGCAAGAGGTGTCAGAGCGTCCTTCTTCAAATCGCCCTTTGGGCGTTTCGCGGAAACTCTTCCTGACACCTTTTGCGGGATTCGGCTGCGGTCTTTGGCGAACTGCTTGACGTACGCCGCGGTTGCCCCGAGTTGCCCACGATACCAATCGGCGATCGCGCGCAAAGGCATCTTGCCGGCGTCAAATTTGCCCTGGTGAATCTGGAGGATAAGCACGTCGCCGTAGAGTTCGACCACGAGCCCCGGCACGCCGTCGGCCCGACCGTTGAGGAGGCGAAAGGCGCTCGTGCCTTCGTCGATAAGACAGGGCAGCCGCATCGCCAAAGCCGCTCGCAGCCGTGCTGCAAGCAACCCCTCGAGCGGGCGCCCCGCACAGTCGCGATCGAGCGCGTCGGCGAATTCGGGGGGCACTTTGGCCCTGACGGTGATCGCACGCTTCATCGCCGGGTGGTGGAAACGCAGCTCAGCCAGATGGAGCATCATCGGGAGAGCGGGACCGGGGCCCTTCCGTGCGGAACCGCCCCTAGCGCTATCCGGCTGGGGCCGGTCCCCTCGCTCGGCGTAGGTGGCGTCTCCGACGATGCGCAGGTTGATCGACTGAAGGTGGGCTCGGACCTGATGATGGTTCAGCACGTTGGGACTACAACGCACCACCGCGCGCGTCTCGCCTCTATCCATCGGGTCGAATTTCGTCGTGGGCAACTCCTTGCCGAGAGCCCTGCGGTCCACGGCAAAGCGGTCCTGGTCCACTTGCTTGATCGCACCGGTCACCGTCTGCGAGCCCGGTTTGAGCTTCCCCTGGACCACGGCGATGTAGACCGGCTTGGCCGATCCCGTTTCCAGTCCGGTGAGCAGGTGGCGCGCGGCCGCCTCCGACTTGGCGTACGCCAGGACACCCGACTGCCATCGGTTCACGTCGTACAGGGGCACAAGAGAGGCGGCATCATCACGGTCCTTCAACAGGTCGAGCACGGAAGCGCTGCGGGACTTCGTGCCCGCTCGCGACGCCAGACCCGCCGGCTTGCCCACGAACAGGTAATGATCGTCTTCGCGGATGATCGGACAGAACTTGTGGGCGATAATACGTTGATCCATTGCTGCGGGCGCTCCTTGGCCTGCTTGCCGGCATGGAAGTTACCATGCCCGGCCGATAGAGTATAATAGGATGACCGCATCGTGCATCCTGTTGGATGCGGTCCGGGTTCGTAATAACCGATCTGCGGTCGATAGCCGCAGATTTTCACAAAAGTGGGGGCCATCGATGGACTGGGCAGCGATTCGCCAGGATTTCGCCATCACGCGGAACTACAATTACCAAAACCACGCCGGCGTCGCTCCGTTGCACCGGCGGGCAGCCGAAGCGATCCGCGAATACGCCGACGACGTTGAACAGACAGCCTTCCTCGGCAGGGAACTGTACCAGCAAGCGGAACACATCCGCAAGCGGATGGCCGAACTGCTCAACGCCAACACCGACGAGGTCACCTTCATCAAGAACACCAGCGAGGGACTCAGCTTCGTCGCCAACGGACTGAATTGGAGCAGCGACGACAACATTGTTACCACCAACGCGGAGTTCCCGGCCAACATCTACCCGTGGCAGGCGTTGCAGGACCGTGGCGTGAAGCTGCGCATGGTCCTGGAGGAAAACGGTCGCGTACCGCTGGACAAGCTGTCCGAGGCAGTGGACAACCGCACGCGGTTGATGGCCCTTTCGTCGGTGCAGTACGCCAGTGGTTTTCAGACCGACCTGGCCGCCGTCGGCGCATTCTGCCAGAGCAAGGGCGTGTTCTTCTGCGTCGACGCGATCCAGTCGCTGGGCGTGTTCCCCATCGACGTGAAGGCCATGGGCATTGATTTTCTGGCCGCCGACGGACACAAGTGGCTTTGCGGCCCGGAGGGGGCGGGCGTGTTCTATGTCCGCAAGGAGATTCAGGGGCACCTGCGCCCGACGTGCATCGGGTGGGCCTCGGTGAAGAACAAGTGGAAGTTCCATCCGTACCATTTCGAGTTGGACGACTCCGCCCGGCGCTACGACAGTGGGGTCTACAACCTTCCAGGCATCTACGGGTTGGGGGCGTCCATCGACTGGGTGCTGGAGGTCGGTGTGGAGAACATGGCCAAGCGCCTGCTGGCCCTGACCGACCGGTTGGTCGCCGGCGTACGCGACAAGGGCTATCGCGTCGTCAGCCCGCGCGGGCCGGGCGAAGGCAGCGGGATTGTCGCCTTCAAGTCCGACACGCACGATCTGGAGGCTATTCAGAAGCATCTGCAGGCGGAGCACCGCATCATCACGGCGTACCGCCGCAAACGGTTGCGCTCCAGCCCACACGTATACAACACCGAGCGCGAGATCGACCAGCTGATCGACGCCCTCCCATCGAAAACGGCACCAGTTCGCAGCTTTGGTTGCGGCTGAGGACCGCGCGGACTGAAGTCCGCGGCTCGTGAATCGGCACACTCATCCTGGAACTGGTATTCGTGGGCGGTCCGGTCTAATGCCCGGCGATTCCCATGCGTTGACGCTCGAGCAGGTATTCGGCGTAGGCCAGTTCCTGCGGGTCGTCCACGTCCAAACCGCGCTCGGGCGGCATGAAGTAGGGGATTTGCACGCCGCCGTACTGACTGCGAATGCGCCGAAACGACGCCATCCTCGCCCAGAAGACCGCGCCGTTTTCGTAGCACCAGTCGGGCAAATCCTGCCGCTTCTTCGTGAGATACTGCGGCCAGGTCGGTTCAACGGTGCCGTCCTTCGCCAGGTGCAGGGCCCATCCCGGCGGGTATAAGCAGCGAGTGACAGACAGGACGGAATCGGCGTCGGGATGCCCGGTCAGGAGGCGTTTGGCGGCCACGATGTCCGCCGCGGTGCGCAGAGGCGAACTGGGCAGCAGCATGCACAGCTTGTCAAACGTTTTTCTGCGCTGCCTCTCGTACCATTCGACGGCGTCGATCATCACATCCGCCATGGTGGCATCATCCGATGCCAGGCGCGCGTCACGCAGAAAGGGGACCTCGGCGCCGAGCTTGCGGGCAAACGCGCCGATCTGCGGATCATCGGTTGAGACCATCACCAGATCGAGAACCTCGCACGCCAAGGCGGCCTCGATGGTGTACTGCAGCAGGGGCTTGCCGGCTAGCAGGGTCATGTTCTTGCGCGGGATGCGCTCGCTGTGTCCCTTTGCGGGGATGATCCCGATCGAATCCAGCTTGCCGGGCGTCTTACTCATCGTGCCTCCGCGGGTCTCGGCTCGAACACCGGTCGAATCGCCGGCCCCTCGAGGGAGTCCTCGGCGCGTCCCGACCGCAGCGCCCGTCCCACTACCGGTAGGCCATCTTCGTATGCCGCGATGGTTTCAGCAAGCGCATCGTCGCCGTGGGCAGCGGAAAACACATGCGCCCCGCCGAAGAGAAGCCCACGCCGCATCAACTCCTGCTGCAAGAGACTGCGTACCACCGGAGCATCGACACCGCCCGCAGCCAGGGGCGTCAGCGCAAACCGACAATGGGGCCCTTCCAACCGAAACCACTCCAGCAATTCGTGGCGAACCAGCAGATCGGCGATGGCCTGCCACAGACGCTCTCCGCGCTGCCAGAGTTTGGCGAGGGCTCCGGTGTCGCGCAGTTTCTCGATGGTCGCCTTGGTCGCCGCGAGGGACAGCGTCTCGCCGCCGTGCGTGAGCGAGACAAACGTCCCCTCCTCCAGAACCGACATGATCTCGCGACGTCCGACCACCGCCGCCAGCGGCATCCCGTTGGCCATCCCCTTGCCGAAGACCGACAGGTCCGCAGCGATGCCGAAGTACTCCTGAGCACCGCCCAGGGCCAACCGGAAACCGGTGATCACTTCGTCGAGGATGAACAGGGCCCCGTGCTCGTGGGCCAGGTCGCGAACCCGTTGGAGGAAGTCATCCTTGGGCCAATGCAGGCACATCGGCTCTAGAATCACCGCCGCGATTTCTTCGCCGTGCTCCTCGAAGCAGCGACGGAGTGACGCGAGATTGTTGTACTCGAATTCGACGACATCGTCGCGAACGCCCTGGGGCACGCCACGCCGCAAAGGCAGCGTCCCGGCCGACCAGTCGTGCCACCCGTGGTAGCCGCAGGTGGCGATCCTGTCGCGCCCGGTGTAGGCGCGGGCGATGCGGACCGCGGCGGAGTTGGCCCCGCTGCCCGTCTTGAGAAAACGGACCGACTCGGCTGACGGAATGACGTCCACGAGCAACTCGGCCACCTCGACCTCCAGCGGGTGCATCAGCGAGAAGGTCGGTCCTTCGCCCAACTGGCGGGCGACCGCCGCGTCCACGTCCGGGTCGGCGTAGCCAAGGATCATCGGCCCCAAGGCCATGGCCCAATCGACGTACGCGTGACCGTCAACGTCCCAGACGCGGCACCCCTGCCCGCGCTGGAGATACACCGGCGAGATGCCCTGCACGAACTGCGAGGGACTTTTGCTGAGTGTCTGCGTCACCGACGGGATGACGCGCCGGGCTCGCTCCAACAGCGCTTGCGATCCGGGGTGCAATGCAGGAGTCTCAGAGGGTGTATATGAAGGCTTATCCGAGCCGCGCTCGTAAGGAAGCGGTCTGGTTTTGGGGTGGGAGACCGCTCCCTTACGGTCGCGGCTCGGTGGGTTGTCCAAGCGCGACAGCGACCGGATTTCCTCGACATCCACCCAACTCCGCCGGACGGCGGAGGCGCGGGCGGCGTCAATGACCGCCAGAGCCTCGGCTCCGCCCCAACCCGTCTGAACGCACCGCGTCGCCCCGGGCGACCCGGCGACGCGGAGGAAGTCGCGCAGGCCCTCGGTGTAGCCGTGGTCAATGTCGTAGTCGGGTTCGTCCACAACGACGGACGAGTTGCCCGAGGCATCAACGGTCTCCAGCCGTTGCGTGGGGATGTCCCAGACGGCCCGCCCCTCGGTGAAGAGCAGTTGCATGAAGCGACGGTTGGAACGTTCCAGGTAGTCCACGTGCAGCGTGCCCGACACGCCGGACGCAAACTGCAGCAGCACGTCGGCGACGTCTTCGGATTCGATCCGCAGGTCCGACGCCCGCCGTACCAGCGCCGACACGGCGCGGACGTCGCCGCCCCACCGGCGCAACAGGTCGAACTCGTGGGCGTAGTCCAGCATGGCCCCACCTTCCGCCGCACCGGCGGAGTAGCTGTCGCGGTAGTCGCGCAGCTCGCGGTTGGGCTTCCACTGCGGCAGATACGCACCGGCGTGGGCGTAGATGCCCACGAGGCGCCCCAGTCGCCCATCGTTGACCAATCGCGTCAGTTCGCCCGCACCGGGCATGTAACGCATGTTCGCCGCCACCACGACGCGACACGAGACCTCGTCGGCCTCTGCGAGCGTGCGCACCAGCTCAGGCGTGAGCTGTGCCCCGATCGGCTTTTCCACGTAGACGTGAACGCCGCGCTCGACGCAGCCGGCGAGGTCTCCGGCGTGTCGTCCGGTGGGCGTGCAGAGGATGGCGGCGGTGGGCCGGGCATCGAGCGCCTCTGTGAGGACCTCGAACGTACGTGCCGCTCCGTGATCCTCGGCCCATCGCCGCGCCGCCGGAGACGGGTCCACGGCCAGCACCTCGGCTTCGCGAAGCACCGCGCGGAGGTTGCGCAAGTGGCGGCGGCCGATCGATCCAATCCCCACAACTGCGACTCTCACACGCCTGCCCTCACAGAAGACCATTGGCTTGGCGGTAGATCTCGATGATTCCTCGCGACAGGGGGATCAACTCGTCACCCAATTGCCGCACGCAGTCCCCCAGTTCATTCTCGGTCACGACCATCACTTCGGAATACTCGTCGGAACGCCGCATCGCGGCGATCAACTCGTCGCGCGTGGTCGCCACCGGCAGCTCGCAGCAGATGTCGTACGTGCGGGCGATGCGGTCGTAGATGACCGCAAACGGCGTGACGCACCGCACACGGTCGGGGGGTAGACAGGCCTCCTCCTCGAACTCGTCCAGCAGCATGGCGGCGAAGTCCACGGTCCCGTCCGCGCGGGCAAACGAATCGTCCATCCCACCCGATGGAATGCACTCCCAAGACCCGGCGTAGTAGGCCACCGTCTTGCTGCGTCGCCCGATGGCCACGGCGCGGGTTTCGCCTTCGGAGAAGACGGTCAGGCCGCTAACGCCGATGGGGGCCATCCCGCAGTCGAAGTTGCTATCCTTGGCCTGGGCGTAGTAGTAACGGTAGGATCGGTAGACTCCGTGGATGGTGGTCAGGTCACCGGCGGTCTCGTGTTCGCGATACACGAGCAGGGGATTGTCGTACAGCGCGTCGCCCAACTCGGCGATACCGCGCTCCCACAGCTCATCCACCACGCGCTGCCGGTCCGTGCTCAACTGCGGCGGCGGCTCCCTGTGCCAACGCAACCGGGCGCGCCCGCGGGCAATGATCTCGATGTCCGCCGCTGACGACATAGCGTGTCCTCTCTTAGCACTACAGGGGCTGTCGATTTAACCTGTAGCGTCGCCCCTTGTGGGCGGCGCACCCGCGTTTCTCGTCACCCACAAGGGGTGACGCTACATCGGGGATCGCCATGCGGGACTAAACCGACAGCTCCTACAGCGCAAAGTCCTTCCGTCGCCCCCGTTAGGGGCTGGGGATTCCGCTGTTAGCCAACCCAGGGCTCGCTTCGCTTCGCCCTGGGCTTTATTCCGTCGCCGCTCCGCGGCTGAAACCTGGCGAGCAAAATGACTTTCCGCTGTAGGGTTAACCGAGCCGCGACCATAAGGTCTTAACCGAGCCGCGACCGTAAGGGAGCGGATAGAGCCATTCGCCGGCCTGACCACTCCCTTACGGTCACGGCTCGGTTCTGCTTCCTTACGGTCGCGGATGGGCTCCCGTGACGTTAAACGTACCCGGAAACCGCACGAACAGACAACCCCTCGAGCATTTCGCGCACCTGCGCCAGCGTCCCACACACCCAGGCGGCGCCGCTGTCGCGCAAGCCCGCAAGCTGCTCGACCGAACCCACACCGATCACCTCCAGCCCGGCCGCCACGGCTGCGCGGACTCCGGCCGGCGCATCCTCCACCGCCACGCATTCGTCAGGTCGCCAACCACCCAGCTTGCACGCGCGGTGGTAGACGGCCGGATCGGGCTTGGCGGCGGAGACCTCGTCGCCGCAGACCGTCACGTCAAACCAATGACGCCAGTTCAAACGCTCCAAAATGCCCTGAACCTCACTGCGCGGCGATGAGGTCACCAGCGCCCGGCTGTAACCTTCAGCCGCGATGAAGCGCAACAACTCGTCGGCATCCCGGACGGGCTCGACGTTGCGGTATGCCTGTTGGACGTACCTGGAGTAGCGGCGTAGCAATTCCTCATGCGGGGTACGCAAGTCGTGTCCTTCTTTCAGAAGAAACACGATGGTCGTCATGTTTGGCCCGTTCAGCCGCGCAAACTCCGCATCGCTCCCTTGCTTGCCCAGTTCGAGCAGGAACGCTTCATACGCCCGGCGCAGGGCGGGGAGCGAGTCCACGAGAGTGCCGTCGAGATCAAGGGCAACGCACCGCCGGCGCCTAGGCATAATCACCCTCCGTGATTCCGTCGCCGACCTTGATGCGACGGGTGGCCCGGTGTCCATGAGCGCAATCAATCCACCGCGGATGCATTCCGAGCCGCTGTTTTCCGGGCCGAAGAATGTCGAAGTTCACGCCCTCCTCAAGTAGAGTGCCCGGTTCGATGTCTTGTGTCGCTTGCAGCCCGCGTCGGGCATAGTGTCGCAACTCCTCTTCGGCAGGCAGCACCTCCTTTACGCCGCTTCCACGGGCCTTTTCCGCGTCGCGTATCGCCCGCACCATAACCTTCAACTCGTCCGGCTCCAGGGCGAAGGCATGGTCCGGTCCGGGGAGGCGGTTGTTCAAGGTGTAGTGCTTTTCGATCACCCGCGCCCCGAGGGCGACGGCCATCACCGGGGCCAGCAGCGGATCACGGCTGTGGTCGGACAGCCCTACGGGCGTACCGAACTGCTGCGCCAGCGTTCGCAGCGCGAGTAGGTTCAGGCTATCCACCTCAGCCGGATAGCGTGCGGTGCACTGCATCAGACAGACGCCGCCGCCGTCGCCATCGCGATGGCATTTGAGGGCGATCTCGATGTCCTCGGGATCGGACGCGCCGGTTGAGAGCACGAGCGGTTTGCCCGTCGAGGCGATGGACTCCAGTAACCGCACATGGCTGATCTCGTACGAGGCGATTTTGTGCACCGGCGTGTACGGATCGACCTGCCGGGCGTCGGCCACGCTGAACGCACTGGCCATGAATAGGATTCCGCGTTCGCGGCAGTGGTCTGCCAGGCGCGGGATCATCTCGTACGGCATGGACAGGTCGCGGAAGATATCCGTGATCGGCTCGGTGATCCCGCTGTGCGACAGGTAGTCGCTGTTGCCGGCGTTGGGCACGTACACGGTCTCAGGGCGATAGACCTGAAACTTGACGGCATCACAGGCGGCTTCAACGGCTACATCGATTAGCTCCAGCGCCATCTTCAGGTCGCGCTTGGGCGTTCCCATCCGCCAGTTGGAACCGGCTTCGCCGATGACGAACGTGTGTCCGTTTTCCAGACCGAGTTGGTCGCAGAAGCGGTTGCCCACGTTACACCTGCGCTCTCAAAGGACCTGTCACTCGTTCAATCGCTCCGATCGCCACCTGAGGATAGAGCGGCCACAGCTCGTGTTTGATCCGTTCCACGTCGCCGGCGCGGGTAGGTCCACCCACGCCGCCGACGGCATGCGTTCGCTCCACCAGTATCGGCCCGGCGTCGATCTCCTCGGTCATCACGTGGGCCGTGAGCGTGATCGACTTCTCCGCGGCGCTCAGTGCTCGGCGTACCGGCTCGGCCCCGGCGTAGTCCGGCAACTTGCCGCGGTGCAGGTTGATCGGTGCGAGCCGAGGCCAACCCAGCACGTGGGTGGGCACACGGTATCGCCAACTGAGGCTCAGCAGGATGTCGAACGGCCGGTAGGGTTCCAATCCCGCCAGTCGTTCGGCGTCGGTTGGCGCATCGACCGTGTGCAGCGGAACGCGCAGCTCGCGGGCCAATTCGACATAGCGCGGGTACTCCGGTCGCTCGCCGCGGCGCGGGTCCTCGGAACGCGGAAGCAACCGGTGCGTGTAGATGGCGCACAATCGAATCGGGCCGAGGTCCAGGGGCAGACCGCGCAGCATCGCCAGCCCCGGCTCTCTCGCCACCAGCGCTACCAGTCGCAACCGCTCGTCGTCAGACACTCAGGCTTCCCCGCCACGCACGCCGTTAGCCACCGCAGGGCCGTAGCATCGCGCGATGCCGCTCGGCCCCGACGATGCTGATAACGCCGGTACGCGAACAAGCTCGCATGGTTTATCGGAGTTTTCGCCGCCGGGGCATGATACTACCGTGGGATCGGCCGGACCAGGCAACTCGTGTGGGGGCAAAGACCCCGCTGGATCGGTTCCGGGGAATCGGTGCTTTGTCCCGGGTCGCTATTGCCGCCGGCGCGGTGCTTGGGAAGCGCCGGGGTGAGTTCCTCGTACTCGGCCAGCCATTCCGCCAAGTACTCATTGGGGTCCTTGGCTGTGGCGGCACTGCGGAAAACGCCGATGGTATTCGCCCAATCCCTGCCGGTGGCATCGTAGACCTGGGCGAAGACGTCGGTATTGTAATTGTATCGTCGGTTGGCCAGCATCCAGGCGTTGTTGGCGGGCAAATCCACAATCCAGTCGTAATCCTGCGGGGCATTCATGACCGGCTGATAGACGTCGGCAAACCGCTCGCGTCCGGCCTGATAAACTGCTTCACGCCTGGCGATCTTCTCCTCATCGGTCAGGTCACTGGAGTAGAAGGCCTCGAGTTCGTCGTACAACTCGAAGATGAACGTGTTGTAGAGGTCCACGTCTTCGTAGTGCTCGAGGGCCGCCCCGAGGTGCTCGGGCTCATCGGGATAGTGATCGGCGAGAAACTCGACGGCGCCGGTCCGGCCGACGAAGGTGGCCAAGCTCTCATTGAAGGTCGTGTCGCCGGCGTGCCACACGGTTCCGTGGAGCAGTTCGTGAATCACGGTGTCGATCAGCGAAAGATCGCTGCGTCGGAGCATCGGCGAATACACCGGATTGGGGAAGTACGCCAGCGTGCTGTAGGCATCCACCTCGTACATGAAGACGTCGTAGCCCTGGGCTTGCAGTTCGTCGAACTTGCGAACGGCGGCGGCTTTGTCGAAGAACCCCAGGTACGGAATCACGCCGATGATTGGGAACTCCCATTTCTTGGGGCGGAACTCGTGCCGGTGCGAAGCGGAAATGTTGTAGGCCAAGGCCCCTTCGCCGCCGTCATAAAAGAGCGTGTAGGTGTCGGCGGTGACGAGCGACATCTCGCGCCCGGCATAGTTGCGCACGTCCCGAATGAGCACGAGCTTGGCTCGTTCCTCATCGGAGAGGTTGCTGCTGCGGACGGCCTCGCTGAGGGGGATGCTGTGGAGCAGAATCCCCGCCTGCCCCGCGATTTGCGGGAAGATGTACGCGTAATCGACTCCACATCCGCCCAACAGCGGCAGAACGAAGATCATCCCCATACGACCTGCGATCGTCTGACGCATGGTTTTCCATTCCATCGGTGTCCGCCGTTACGCTTTGGACAGGCCCCCGTATCGGCGCTCGCGCCGCGCATAGTCACGAATAGCCTGGTGCAAGTGCTCGACATCGAAGTCCGGCCAGAGCACGTCGCACACGTGTAGTTCGGCGTAGCTGATTTGCCACAAGAGGAAATTGCTGATGCGCTGCTCTGAGGCGGTGCGAATCAGCAAGTCCGGGTCGGGCAGCCCGCCGGTGTAGAGCGAATCGGCGATGAGCTTCTCGTCAATCTCGGCGGCGTCCAAGCGGCCTTGCTGAACCTCTCGCGCAATCCTGCGCACGGCCTCGACGATCTCGAGGCGGGACCCGTAATTCAGCGCCAGACAGAGGCGCATGCCGGTGTTGGCGCCGCTCTGCGACAGGGTAATGTCCATCTCGCGCAGCACGCCTTCGGGCAGACCTTCGCGCCGACCCACGTGGATCAGGCGGATGTTGTTCTCCAGAATCTCGGGACGTTCGGCCACCAGGTACTGCGCATAGAGGTCCATCAGGAAGTCGATTTCCTCCTGAGGCCGGCTCCAGTTCTCGGTACTGAAACTGTAGAGAGTCAGGGCTTCGAGCCCCAGGCGCGCGCCTTCAGTGACGATGCGGCGCACCGCCTTGGCCCCTTCTTCGTGACCGCAGATGCGCGGCTGATTGCGCTGCTTCGCCCAGCGACCGTTGCCGTCCATGATGATGGCGATGTGCCGCGGCAGCGCTTCGCGGTCAACGCCGAGCGCCTCTGGAGGTTTCGGATCGGGATCAGGCATCGCCCACACCGTCCGGCTCTGTTGTGGCGGCAAGGTCGGCGCGGCGCCCCCGGCAGATGCAGTCGGTCCGCGACGGGCCGGTTCCGATGATCGTCACCGGACAACCCACCAAAGACTCGATACGGGCGATATAGGCCCTCGCTTCGGGCGGTAGCTTGTCGAACGTTCGCATACCGCGAACATCGAGGCCCCAACCCTCGCAATACTCGAGCACGGGCTCGGCCCGTTCGAGCCGGCGAACGTCGGCGGGCACGGTGCTCCAAACTTCCCCGTCGATCCGGTACGCCGTGCAGATGCCGACACGCTTGAACCCACTGAGCGTATCGAGGTGCAAAAGAGCCAATTCCGTCGCACCGACCATCTCGGCCGCGTAACGCAAAGCCACGCCGTCGATCCAGCCGCAACGGCGCGGGCGCCCCGTTGTGGTGCCGTACTCGCGGCCTTTTTCGCGGATTCGGTCGCCGGTATCGTCACCCAATTCGCTGACGAACGGTCCGCCGCCCACACGCGTGCTGTAGGTCTTGGTCACCCCGAGGACCTCACGCACCGTGGAACCGGGCACGCCCGACCCGCCCCCGATGCCGTGCGGGCCGGTGCTGCTGGAAGTCACGAACGGATAGGTTCCGTGATCCACGTCCAGCATCACGCCGTTGGCCCCTTCGTACAGAACCTTGTCCCCCGCGGCGATCCGCCGGCGGAGGTGCAGGCCGGTATCGCAGATGTGGGGACCGAGCCGCTCGGCCGCCGCGAGCAGTTCGTCCCGCACCGCGCCCGGATCGAGCCCGCCGTCGTCGCCGTAGAAGGCCAGGAGATACTCACGCCGCCGCTGGACGATGGTGCCCAGCCGCTCGCACAGGTACTCGCGGTCCAACAAATCACACGCGCGGATTGCGGCATATCGCCGCATCTTGTCGGCGTAGCAGGGACCGATGCCCCGCGCGGTGGTCCCGATGCGTCCCTCCGCAGCCGCCTGCGACTCGTTGAGGCGGTCTTCAATCTTATGGTAGGCCGTGACCACGTGGGCCCGATCACTGATCTTGAGATTGCTCCCGATCTTGACGCCGCGTTCGCCCAGGGCGTCGATCTCTTCAACCAGAACAACAGGGTCGAGCGCGACCCCCGGCCCGATGACCGAGGTGGCGTTGGCGTGCAGAATGCCCGAGGGCACGAGGTGCAGGGCGAAATGCTGATCGCCGATGCAGATCGTGTGCCCGGCGTTGGCGCCGCCGTTGTACCGGACGACCTGCCCGAAGCGCGGACACAGCAGGTCGATGATCTTCCCCTTCCCTTCGTCACCCCAGGCCAGACCGACGACACAAGTATGATCCGCACCAGTAGCCAAGGCGTGTAGACCCTATTGGAAGCGTGCTCGGAGGTTCCCTCGCAATCGTTCGTGAGACCACCGGGAAGCTCGCCTACGGTTGAACGATCTTCAGCAACTCTACTTCGAAGATCAACGTTGAGTTTGCCGGAATGCGCGGTGTCTCGCGCTTCCCATAGCCCAGGTCGGGCGGGATCACCAGCTTGCGTTTCCCGCCCACCTTCATGGTGCTGATGCCCTCGGTCCAACCCGCGATCACCCCATTTAGGGAGATCTCCAGCGGCTCACCGCCGATAGTGGAACTGTCAAACAGGGTGCCGTTCTCGAGCCATCCGCTGTAGTTAACCTTCACGCGCGAGGTCTTCGAGGGAGATGCACCCTCGCCCACCTTGATGTCGTAGTACTTCAACCCCGACGGCGTCGTGACGTATTGGTCCTCGGGCGTCTCGCCCATCACCGGGGAGGCGATCACCTCCAGCAGTTCCAACTCGTAGATCAACGTCGCCTTCGGAGGAACGCCCCGCGTCCCTCGTTCGCCGAAGGCCAGGTCGGGAGGGATCACCAGTTTGCGTTTTCCGCCCACCTTCATGGTCACGACGCCTTCGATCAGGCCCTTGATCGGCGCGCTACTGAGAAGGAATCGTGCCGGTTCACCACGCATGATGGAGCTGTCAAGCACCTTTGCGCCCTCCAGCCAGATGGTGAAGTCGATCTTCACAATAGAAGTTTCCGCGGCGGATTCACCCTCACCGACTTTGATGTCGTAGAGCTTCAACCCCGACGGCGTCTTCGTGTATTGCTCCTCTGTCGTCTCGGTCATGGGAGGTGGGAGAATCACCTTGAGCACCTCGATTTCGATAATGCTTGTGACTTCCGCCGGCTGCGTGGACGGTTGTGTCGTTGGGGGGCGCTGCTTGGTGAGAAAGAGCTTCCGCTTGCCGCCGGACCTCATGTCCAACACGCCCTCCTTCACGGGGCCGAGCCTGGCGACGGGCATTCTCCGAGGGTCCGGGCCGTCCAAGGTGGTGTTGACAAGCGTGCCGTCCGGCTTCCAAGTCGAGCCCCTCAGTTCGAGAACGCTGTCCTCCGTGGGTGTGGGCCCTTCTCCGATCTCGAGGTCCACGTAGCGCAGGCCCGATGCCGTGGTGGCCTCGTCTTCCGGCTTGGTCTCGGTCATCTTCGGTGCCGGCGCGATCTCGAGCAATTCGATCTCATAGCGCAAGACAGCATTTGCGGGAACACCAAGGCGCGCGTTCCCCCGCAACCCGAAGGCCAAGTGCGGCGGGACGATTAGCGTACGCGCCCCACCGGTCTTCATCGTGGCCATCCCATCATCCAATCCTTGAACGAAATTCGGAGGGCGCCGCAAGCCGATGCGGAACTGAGGCGGAGTCTCGCTTCCGTAGGAGCTTTCGAACTCGGTTCCGTCCTCCAGCATGCCCTTGTAATGGATTATCACCAGGTCGGTCGGCGCGGGTGTGGCGCCTTCGCCCTCCCGAATATCCTTGTATTTGAGCCCGGACTCGGTGGTGGTGAAGCCTTTCTCCTCCGCCGGCTGGGTCGTGGGCGCAGGTGGCGCGGGAGTTGGAGGTTTCCCGGTCTCGGCGGCGGGGATGGTTGTTGGTACCGCCTCGTCCGAGGCGGCCACGGGGCCGCTCGACAGGAGTGCGAACGCAACAGCAAGAACCACAGAAAGGTGGCGTGTGTGAGCGTACATCGCTTTCATGGCGCATAATCCTCAAGAAGTCGTTTACCGATCGCGCCCGCACCGGGCGCATCCCACCCCTACTATAGAGGGGTGCGGAATCCGCGTCAAAAAGGACAGGATTGGCGGTACGGCGTGGGCAGGGGGCAACGGCAAGCGAAGGAACGGCTTTAGTCCGGCTTTGAGACGGTCGCGTCGGAGCGGGAGAGGTGTTGGCGGAGGTCCTCGACGACCGCGCGCAGGTCCGTCACCTCCGCTTCGAGTCGCTCAATCCGTGCTGACAGTCCTGGATCGCGTGTTTTCTCAATCGGCCTGGGTTCGGCGACGGCAGCGGCTGTGACCACCGGCGCCGTGAGTTCCTCGGGCGAGTAGAGCATGTGGTCGTAGCGGACGGCGGATCGGCCCGGCTCTCGAGCAAAGACTCGCACGCGCGGCGGGTCCATGTTCGCGAGTTCCTCGAGTACCGAGGCGACCGATTCCTGGTCCGGAAGAGGCACCATGCGGGCGCTGCGCGTGCGGAGTTCACCGAGCGTTTGCGGCCCGCGTAGCAGCAGCTCGGCCATCACGGCTCGATGACGCCTGTTCCACTCCATTCCCTCGCGTACGCGGTGTTCGAAGCGGTTGGCCCGCGCCCCGTGGGCCGTGTCGGCCTGACCGACCAGGTCCATCTGCGCAAGTTCATGGAGCGCTCGCCCGACATCCCCCTCGCTGTAGCGGACCACGGGGTTGCGGTTGCTCTTCTGGCTGCACGCCGCAACGACCGCGTTGAGCGTCATGGGGTAGTACTCCGGCGTCGCCAGCGACTTCTCCATCAACACGCCCAGTACGCGGCGTTGTTCGGCTGTAAGATGCTTGACCATGGCGGCACCTCCGTCGTTACCTGCTCGATCCGGGGACCATACTCAGTAAGGCGCCGGTTGTCACGGATGGAATGGAGAGTCGAGTTCGGGTACGCTGGCGGCGAGCATGATACGCATCCTCAAGCGAACTCGCCGGTGCGCGCCGATCCGCCCCCTGGGACCGGGTATCGTTGTGCCGCCGATCTATCGGCGCCACCCGTTTGGCTGCGCGCTGGTCGCCATCCTGCTGCTCAGCGTGGTGGCCGACCGCGTCCGGGGTCGTCGCCAGGGTGACGATTACACCCGTTACCACGACCGTGTGTTCTCGGTGGTCAAGGTCGTGGACGGCGACACGTTCGACATCGGCATCCCCGACGGGCAATATGCGACCACGCGGATTCGGCTGTGGGGCGTGGATACGCCCGAGGTCGCCGGCAGCAAGGCGAGTGAGATGCACTACGGAGCGCAGGCCTCGGCCTTTGCCAAGCAGACGCTGTCGGGAGGACAGGTGCGAATCGAACTGTCCCCGACCAAGACGCGCGGGCTCTACGGTCGCCTGCTGGCCTACGCGTACCTCGTGCCCGAGGGGGAATCGCTGAACGAGTTGCTGCTCGAGAACGGCTTCGCGTACGCCGACTGGCGCTTTCCACATCCGCTCAAGAAGCGCTACAAGACGGTGGAGAAGCGTGCCCAACGCCGCGGCGTGGGGCTCTGGGCCGATGTGAAACTCGAAGACAAACCCGCCTGGCGCCAACGCATGGAGAAGGCGTTTGAGCGAGATTAGCCGTACAGTGCCACCGGCGAGTGACGTGCACGTTTGATGAACAGGCTCCGACAGCTCTTTCACCGCTTTCGTGGTCGGTCCGTGGAATTGGACCTCAAGCCTTACCGGAAGACGCTGTCGGAAATCAGCACGCGCGAGCGCGCGATGGAAGCCCTGGGAGATCTCCAACTCGTCAGCCTGTCCACCACCCTAATCACGCGGGCCCGCGACGGGGCAGCCGTGGATGACTTGCTGGTTGAGGCATTCGCCCTCGTGCGGGAGACGTCGCGGCGTGTGCTGGGGTTGCGGCCCTTCGACGTGCAGATGATCGCGGGAATCGCCATGCATCAGGCCAAGCTCGCGGAGATGCAGACGGGCGAAGGCAAGACCCTGGCCGCCGTCCTGCCCGCGTATCTGAACGCCCTTCCTGGTCGAGGTGTCCACGTTCTCACGTTCAATGACTACCTCGCCCACCGTGACGCGGAATGGATGGGCCCGGTCTACCGATTCCTGGGCCTGACCGTCGGCTCCGTTGGGCAGGGAATGAATGCGGCGGAGAGACAGCGAGCCTATGCGGCTGACGTCACGTACGTAACCGCCAAGGAGGCGGGGTTTGATTACCTGCGTGATCATCTGTGCCTGGACAGGGGTGGTTTGGTCCACCGCCCATTCCATTTCGTCATTGCTGATGAAGCTGATTCCATTCTCATTGACGAGGCTCGAATCCCTCTCGTTATTGCCGGTGATGCCGCCCCACCGGACGAGAACCCCTATCATATGGCGGAGATCGTGCGTGGTCTCACACGCGGCGTTGATTTCGACACGGACGAGTACTCGCGGAACGTGAACCTGACCGAGCCGGGACTGGATCGCGTCGAAGCGACGCTAGGCTGCGGGAATCTGCACGATTCGGCGAACCTCCGCTTACTGACGGAACTGAACCTGGCGCTTCAGGCAGAGGTGCTTCTTCGGCGTGACGTGGACTACATTGTCTCCGACGGGATGATAGAGCTCGTAGATGAATTCACCGGCCGTGTCGTAGAGAACCGGCGCTGGCCGTACGGTCTCCAGACCGCCGTGGAGGCAAAGGAAGGGCTCGAATTGCAGCCCGACGGACTGATCCGTGGATCGGTCACGTTGCAGCACTTCGTACAGTTGTACGCCAAAGTCGGTGCGATGACCGCCACGGCCCGGTCAGCCGCGGAGGAGCTCAGCGAGTTCTACGACTTGACGGTCGTGGTGATCCCGCCCAACCGTCCCTGTATCCGCATCGATCATCCTGATGTCGTATTCACGCATAAAGAAGCCAAGCACCGGGCTCTGATCCGCGAGGTTGCCGACGTGCATGCAACGGGACGTCCCATTCTGGTCGGCACGAGCAGCGTGCAGGAATCCGAGCAACTGGCCGCCGCCCTGCGGAAGACCGGTGTTGCGTGCGCGGTCCTCAACGCCAGGAACGACGAATTGGAAGCAGGGATCATCGCCCAGGCAGGAGCACTGGGGGCGGTGACCATCTCAACCAACATGGCCGGTCGCGGCACCGACATCCACCTGGGCGGTGCGCAGGAGCGCGATTACGACAGGGTCGTCGCGCTCGGGGGATTGTATGTCGTGGGCACCAACCGACATGAGAGCCGCCGCATCGACGACCAGTTACGCGGCCGCGCAGGGCGCCAGGGCGATCCCGGCGCGTCCCGGTTCATTATCAGCCTGGAAGACGACCTCATCGAACGATATGGAGTTGTCGGACTTATCCCGCCGCCGCATCGCCCGCCAAGACAGGACGATCCGGTTGGGGATCCGGCAGTGAGCCGCGAAATAGCACGCGCCCAGCGGATCATCGAAAGTCAGAATCATGACATTCGCCGTACGCTGCGGAGGTATTCATCGCTGGTTGAAGAGCAGCGAAAGGTCATTCATCAAAGGCGCCAGGATGTTCTGCTGGAAGAGACGCCGCTACGCCTGCTCCTGACGGAGGCTCCGCAGCGCTACGCCCGTTTGCGTTCCACGGTGAGTGAGGCAGTGTTGCGGCGCGTCGAAAGGCAGCTCACGCTCTTTCACATCGATGAATGCTGGACCGAGCACCTCGCGCGCATCGCGCACATACGCGAGGGCATTCATCTGCTCAGCATCGGCGGACACCGCCCGCTGGACGAGTTTCACAAGATGGTGGCCAGGGCCTTTCGCGATCTGCTCCGGAAGATCGACGATCAGATCATCGAAACCTTCCAGTCGGCAGAAATCACCGCGGACGGTATCGATTGGGACAAAAAAGGCCGGCGCGGTCCGGGGGCCACTTGGACCTACCTCGTCGACGACAATCCGTTTGGCAACTGGCTGGAGCGGGCGTGCAAGGGCGTCCGAGAGCAGTTGAGAGACAACTCGGACTGACTGCCGTTTGCGTCCTCGCCCTGCCGTGGTGTAGACTGCCTGGCTTGAGTTGAATCCGCAGTCAGGAGATGGATGCATTGGACGAAGTCAACCTCGTCAAGAACGCCAGGTTTGCTCTCGGGAAGAAAAAGCCGCAGTCGTGGCGTTGGCATTCCGAGGGGGACGCGGCACGCTGGGCGCATGCGCCGTCAACGAACGGGCGGACCGACCGGGTGATGCTCATCGAATCAGACGACGCAGAGCAGAGCGCTGTTTGGGCCCAGACCGTTCCGTGCAAGCGCGAGCAGCACTATCGCTTCGAGGCGGATGTTGAGTGTAATTGCACCGGGACGGGCGAAGCGTGCGGTGTGGTGCTGTCGGTGCGGTGTCATGGACAGGATGGGCCGCTCGGCTCGCCCAGGCGGTTCGCACCCGTCCGTCAGACTTGCGAAGTCCTGACACTGCGCGGGTATTTCAAAACACCCGCACAAGCCCGCCGCATCGAAATCCGCATCGGGATCGCCAAGGCTTCGGGTTGGGCACGGATCCACGACGTGCGCCTGATGGACAATCTGGAGTTGGACGCCTGCTCGCACGTGCTGGCGGTTCCGCCACCGGCCCACTCCGTACAGCCGCCGCGGGTCGTGCGCCGTGTCGTGGTGTGCGGCGAGGCCGACGCCTGTCCGTCGCTGCTGGAGATCCTGCGGCTTCGCTTCGGAGCGGCGAACGTCAGGACGCAGCCGATCGGGAAAGCCGGCGTGCAGAGGCTCCGGGCCGACGCGATCCTGATCCCGGGCGACACTCCGCCGGCCGACTTGTGCACCGTCGCGCAACTGGAACAACTGTGTCGGAACCGGATCGTCGTCATTTCGATCGAGGCGTTTGCGCGGTTGTTCAAAACACCGCCGACCACCAAAACCATCGAGCAGCGGGACGACCCGTTGCACGCGAAGGTCACCTGCGGCTGTTTTATCACCACCGGGTTCGCCATGCAGGACGTGTTTCCGTTCGCCGGCGTTGGGGACCGTCCGCCCTGCCTGGTGCAACGCCAGTTCGTCACGAACCGCGCGTTTCACGACTTCCGCAAGCGCCATGGTTTCGAGATTTTCCTCACCGCGGTCACCGACAACGATAGGACCATGGACAAGCCGATTGGGTTGTACAGGCCGACGCCCAACGGCGCCGCGGTGGTGTGCGACCTCGATGCACTCGAGGCGCGACCCACCACGCTGGGCGAACCGACGGTGGCCGCCGCCCTGCTGTTGAACATGCTGGGCGGCACCGAGCCCGCCCTGGGGCAATACGTCGCGCCGGCCCGGAGTGAATCGGAGTTCCGCGGCGAACTGGTCGATCTTGGCACGCGCTATCAGGCCTTGGCGTGCCTGGGGCTGGATCGCTCCGAGTCGTCCGTCGAGGGGGCGGTGGTTCGCCTCGGGCACGACGACGAGTCGTTCGGTCTGGCGCTGCCGCGGCGTCCGGCGATGGTGATCCGTACCGGCCTGCGCGGCGGTGACGAGGACGGCATCTACGGTACGCAACTGTGGCTCAAGCGCCTGGTCCGCCCGGCGCCGTTTCTGTGTGCCCACGCCCGCTACCTCACGCGGCGGTTCCGCGTCTTCTGGCTGCCTCTGCACCGCGCCTGGAATGATGCCGTCGGTCTGTTGCGGCCGAGTGAATCGCGGCGCGACACCCACGACGAATTCGATCCCGGCGCGACCCGGGTGGTTATTGACGTGACCGCGTGTGCGGAGAACGCACTGCGTGTCGTGGTGGGCCGGACCGGGGCGCTGTTCGAGCACTGCGCGCGGGCGTTGCCGGCGTTGGCCCGCGCCATGGACCCGCACCGGTTCGTGATCCACGCTCCCGAGCCCGGCGCCGCCGTGGACGACTTCGACCGCCGCGCCTGGTGCCTCGCGGACATCAGGCCCGAGGTGCTGGTCGACGAAACCTCGTTTTGTGACCCGCTCCATCGGTCCACGCTGGACTCCGGAGGCGACGTCGTGCGCATCGAGCTGCCCCGGTCGCTAACCGATTTGACGGCGGATTCCATCTGGCGCACCGATCTGGCGGCTTGCACGCTGGATCGCGTGGTCGGCCAGACCTGCGACGCCTTTGCGACGAATCACGTGGGTTCCGTCCTGGAACTTGACGTGACAGATGTCCTGGGCGAATCATGTGAGTGCTATCATGTGCTGACGCTCGACCCACGGACGGGCGAGGAACGCGCGGAGTGTTATCAGATGAACACAGCCCCGGTGGTTCGGCTCGCCCCAGGGGCCGCGATTTGCAAGTAGTGCCGCACGAAGTGACGGGGGAACCGAAGATGGACGCACCAACCCCATCGACGCAACCGGGCCGCGAGCGTAAACAAACGGTGCTCGGTTCAGCTGCGCTCTTGCTGACAATGACTTTGTGTATCGCCGCCGGTTGCGGCGCAGGTGGGACCGGTGGGGGCGGCGCCGACGCCGTCACGCTCGGGACTCCCGTGGTGGGCGGCGAGCCCTCGGACACGGACGCGAGCGACTCAACCGACGACGCCAGCGTGTCTGATGACGCCGGCGACGATGCGAGCGATGCCGAGCCGGACGACGGCGAATCAGACGATCAAGATACTGAGGGCGACAACAGCGAAGTTCCCGACGACGGCGCGAACGATAGCCCCGGGGAGTTCGATGACTTTGACACCTGCGCCGCGATCGAAGGACGTTCCTTCTTCGCCCCAGGAATCTCGCTCAGTTTCGTCGATGGTACGTTCATCTGGACCGACATCGCAGTACAGGAAGTCGGGGTCGTCAGTTGCGACGGTCTCGACGTAACCGGCAGCACCGACGCGGGTAGCGTCTTCACCGGAGGCTACGCCCCCCACGAAGACACGATTCTCTGGGAAGGTGCGGTCTATCGCCCACGCTCGCAGGGGTCCCCGTAAACCACCGCACGCAATCACGCGCCACCGATCCGAGCCTTAACCGAACAGCGCAACGTCTTTCCGTCGCTCCCGTTGGGGGATGGTTCCGCTCCCTTACGGTCGCGGCTCGGTAGGGCCTTTCGCTCCCTCACGGGAAACGACTCCGTGGTCACGCGCGGTTGCATGACAACGAGGCGCTCCACGCTACTTCGGCACGACGTTCACGCGGGCGGGGGTTTCCAGGTCCTCGCGATGGAGCACGGTCATGGAGACCATGCCCATCGGCATCTTCATGCCCATCGCCTTGCCCATCCCCGGCGGGGGTCCGCCGGCTGAGCCGAACACGAGCAGGCTGTTGGCGTAGTGGCCGAGGATGTGCGCATTGGCCAGGGCACGCTCATCGTTGCCGTAGTAAACGGTGATCCCCAGCTCGGGGTTGTCGGGGTGTCGCATGGTGACGAAGACGGCCTGGCCCGGTTGGTCGTACGCCTCGTCGCCGATACGGAATCCGACGTCTTCCCAGGACACCGGACACAGGGCGCGGGTGAGCAGGTCGCCCACGGCGAGGTTTCGCGCGGCGTTGCCCAGGACGAGGACAGCGGTATCACACAAAGCCTCCGCCGTCACGTCCGACACCGTCGTGCGGGTTGTGTTTTCAGCTTTGTTGTCCTCTTCGAAATGTGACGCGACCAGTTCGTAGTTGTCCCATACATCGTCGTCAGGCAGGATGATGAGCAGCTTCTTATGAGAACGGGTGAGGGCGCTGGTCGGCAGAATCTGATCGTGCCGTACCCTGCGGAACAGGTGGTAGTCGGGGTCCAACTCGACCGCGGTGGGGGCGGTGGCGGCGGGAAGGCGCACAAACTCCTCGCGCTGGGTCACCGGCACCAGGACGTCACGGTGTTGTTGCTCACCTTCGTAAATGCGAATCGGTACGTCGAGGGCAAAGTCGGTTTCGCCTTGCGTGATGACCAGCTCCATGGCCTCGTCGTCCGCGTCGTAGGTGGCGGACAGGATTTCGAACTGCGGCGTTCCGCTCTTGCGCACCCATTGCTCGAAGAAGGCGTCCAGGTCCTGATCGGTCTCGGCCGCGAAGCACGCCTTGATGTCATCCCAGTCGGCGTACTTGCCCATGTACTCGGTCGTGAAGCGCTTGATGCCGGCCCAGAACGCTTCTTGCCCGATGCGAAAGGCCAGCATGTGGAACATCATGCAACCCTTGTCGTACCCGATGCTGCGCCCGGCGCCGTCCTCCTGGCCGAAGGTGTCCAGGGGCTTGTCCTTTTCGGGCTCGAGGCGGCTGAGGAAATGGCAGCGGTTGCGGCGCTGTCGCCTGGCGCCGGCCGTGTCGCCATCGAGGTCGTACCCGGACAGGTTGGTGCAGTAGCTGGTCAACGCCTCGCACCAGTTGCCGTCGTTGGGATCGACGTAAATGCCGTTTCCGAACCAATTGTGCACGAACTCGTGATCCAGGAAGCCGTGCCGCCAGTACATTTTCTTGCGACTGATGAGTACCGGAGTGAACTGCGTGAAGCCCGGGAAGGCAAAGCCCGAACTGAAGAAGCTCTCCAAGATGGTGAACTCGCGGAATGGATAAGGCCCCAGCAGCGGGACGTAGCGGTCGTAGCATTGCTTGGCACAGTCGATCATGTCCGCGGCGAGTGCCTGCTTGTCCGGGCTGACCACGGCATGAATCTCGATACCGTTGTGCTCGGCCGACAGCCGCACGCGATTCCCGCCGGTCAGGGCGACACCCTCCTGTGGGCGGGCGGACCTCCAGTTGTGTGTGTCGTTCCCGGCCGAGTCGGCGGTCGGTTCCCCGGCGGCGACAAACTCGATTCCCTCCACGCGATCGACGACGAGCGAGTAGTCAGCCAGAGCGTTCTCGGGGGGCGCATCATCGGGCAGAACCACGGTAGGATGCCACGCGCCGGATTCACTGAGGTAGATCCCGTTGGTGCCCACGTGGGCGGACACGGTGAAGTTGTGGATCACACCGCGTTTTTCTCCGGCGGAGAGGTCCTGGTGAAGCGTGCCGGCATAGTTGACCGTCATGGTGAATTCGCCGGCGGGTTGGTCCAGGGTGATGCGATGCACGGTGGGGATGGGGCCTTTGTGCTCTTCGACGTTCTCGATCACCTTGGGGGCAGTTGTGTGGGCTTTGACGATCGCGGCGTCGCAATCGACGGCAGCCACTTTCAGCGCGGGGTTCAGTTCAAACGCCACCGTGACCGGGCGACTGCCCGCGGGAGCGTCGTCGAGGCGTTTCAGGCGCATGGCGGTCTGGCCCCGAAGGGTGTTGGAATCCGGGTCGAGACTGACGCGAATGTCATACGCGGTAGCCCGAACCGGCATCGGGGCTGCACAGCCTCCACCTATCTGTAGGACGACGGCTGCAAGCGCGGTCAGCAGAAACGGCTGAACGGGACGTTTTGACTTCTGGCTCGCGTCAGGCTGCATGTAGGGCTCTCCGTACCGGACAGTGTCTGATGATGGATCGTCACCCTGACTATGGAAACGCAAGCGAGGAGGATATGCAAGCCCCCGGCGTTCTTTCGTTGTTCGAGACGCCGCGGTCGACTAGAATGCGGGCACGTGTTTGGCGTTGCTGCTATTCGTGCTCCGACACACCTGCATCGATGGGTGATCCGAGCCGCGCCCGTAAGGAAGCGGTTGACCGCAGCATCAGTTGCCCTCGTGCGTCCGCTCCCTTACGGTCGCGGCTCGATTCAGGACACGCTATCAAATGAGGCGTGTCGGAGCACTCGGCCGTTCTCGTGAGGATGCCCCGCTTCGTGCCCCGAAGGCGTTTCACTCCCGAAGCATTGCCCCATCATCGAGGCCTCTGGACGCCTCCGCGCCTCGGTGTATCCGTTGCGGCAGCCGATGAGCGCTTGCGGTCCCGATCGCAGGTGCTGGCCGCGGAATTGGAGCTGCCCCTGGCGGACAAGGGCGGCGCGGGTTTCGATCTGCTGCTGGTCGTCACCGAGACTGGGCTGGAACTTCAAGAGACCGGGCCTGGGCGTCCAGGGCCGGTTCGCGTGGGTTTCGGCGGAGCAGGCGAGACGGACCACCGACGGGCGACCGCTTCGCGGCGCGAGCCCCTCGCCTTGGCCGTCGGGCTGAAGCGGCGGCGTCCGACGGTCTTTGACGCCACCACCGGGCTGGGCCGCGATGCCTTTCAACTCATGGGCCTGGGGTGCACGGTGACGGCCATCGAGCGCTCGCCGGTTCTCGGGGTCATGCTGCGCGATGCCCTGGATCGGTCCGCCTGCACATCGATCCGGCTACTCGTGGGGGATGCTCGTGAGGTGCTGGCCGGCCTCCCCACCGGCGAGGCCCCGGACGTCGTGTATCTCGACCCCATGCTGCCTCCGAAGAAGAAGTGGGCCCTTGCCAAGAAGGAAATGCGAATACTCCGGCGGTTGGTGGGTGACGATCCGGACGCCGGCGCGCTGCTGGCGGTGGCCAAGGGTGTCGCGCGCGACCGCGTGGTGGTCAAGCGCACACCGCGCACCCCCCCGCTGGCACCGGCGCCTTCGATGAGCTACAAGGGCAAGATCGCGCGGTACGATGTCTATCTCACGCACGGCGGCGGGTGATCGGGTGTTGTTCCACGAGACCGTGTGGGGTATGGTGTGCCCTCGCTCTCGGGTGTTTGGGAGGTGTGTCATGCGAGGATCGGGCGGGTTGTTTCTCGTGTTCGCCGTCGCCCTGGTGTTGCCGGGCAGCGGCTGTAAGCCGGAGCAAGTCGACAAGGCACGGGAGGTGGCTGAGCAAGGCGCCGAGAAGGCAAAGGACACCGCCGAGAAAGCGCGCGAGCAAGTGGGGCCGGCGGTCGAGAAGGCCAAGAAGGCAACCACCCAGGCGGCTGAGGATATCCGCCGGGCCACCACCCAGGCTGTGGAAAAGGCAAAGCCCTACGTCGAGAAGGTGAAGACCGCGACCACGCAGGCGGTGGAGAAGGCCAAACCCTATGCCGAGGCGGCCAAGAAGGCCACAACGCAAGCGGCCGAGAAGGTTAAGGAGAAGATCGACGAACTCTCCGACGAAGAATAGCGTACAATGAGCTTGTCCGACCGCCCACGGGGGTGGGTTCATAAGGGTGGTTTCCGTCGGTCCACAGCCTGTTGAGCGAGAGGTTCATTGCTGAAGCACTACGTCCAACTGGCACGGCCGCATCATTGGGTCAAGAACGTCGTGGTGTTTGCCGGCCCGTTGTTCGCCCTCAAACTCGGTGACGTTTCTTCGGTCTGGAACACTCTCACGGTGTTTTTCGGCTTCTGCCTGGCATCCAGTGCCGTCTACGCGATCAACGACACCATCGATCGCAAGGCGGACGCACGGCATCCCCACAAGAACCATCGTCCCGTGGCGTCAGGCGCGGTGTCCCCGGGTTCGGCGTCGGTCTTTGCCGCGCTGCTGTGCGTCGCCGGCGTGGGGTTGGTAGGTTTGCGTCTTCCGCAGGCGGTGGTCTACATCGTCACCGGGTATGTCGTCCTGATGCTGGCCTACTCCGCTTATCTCAAGGAACGTCTGATCCTCGACGTTATCATTCTGGCGATCGGGTTCGTGCTGCGGGCGGTGGCCGGCGCGGTGGCGGTGGAGGCGACGATCTCGCCCTGGTTGATCGTGTGCACGTTTACGCTGTGCATGTTTCTGGGATTCGGCAAGCGGCGTTGCGAACTGGCGTCCTTCGAGAGCCCCGAAGAAGCCGGTACGCACCGGGCTACGCTGTCGCGCTATACGCCGGAGTTGCTCAACCACCTGATCAGCATATCGGCGGGCATCGCCATCATCACCTTTTTGCTGTACACCATGGACCGCCAGCCGGAGTATCAGCCGCCGTTTCACAAGGAATACCTCTTGTACACGCTGCCGCTGGTCGCGTATGGGCTGTTTCGATATACCATGCTGATCGAGTCCGGCAGTCAGGCCGGTCCCACGGAGATCATCCTGCGGGACCCCCCGCTGCTGATGACCATTGCGCTGTGGGGAGTTGTTGCGTTGGCGATCGTGCTGAGAACAGCCGGAGGCTGAGAGCGGCGGTTTGCACCGCTGGATCGGCGGGTATAATCCGAGGCAAGGAAGACATCCGCCGTGGTTGGAGGCAGGGTGCTTGTGCCGGTTTTAGAATTAGGCGTTTTCGCCATCGGCAGCAGCCACAACATCAACAAATGCAACAACTTACGGGAGTTTTGCCTTGACTTCCGAAACCGATTTGTCCGACAATCATATAATAGAGGGGGGTCTGCTTGCTCAGGCGGTGCAGCCTGAGTATCGTACCTCCCTTACGCGAGGAGGCAGAACATGGCAAAGGAGAAAAAGGGAAAAACTGACCCCTCAAGGACGGAGGGACAACCCCGCCGGGCCGACTATCCGGTGCACCCCAACGAGGTTCCAAACGGTAACCGTCGCCCACTTGAGGTGCACGAGTTCGCAGAGATTATGCGCCACTGGCGGGAGCAATCGTCACAATCGACGCTTCTGGTCCGGTAGCACCAGACATCAGGCTCACCGTTCCACAGGAACGGCTTCGCCGCTGGAGCCGTTCCTGATTCGTTTGGGAGGGCTTGCCTGATGAACATCCACACCAATCTTGACCATCGCAAGTTCGCCGAATTGCGCGCCACCATCGGAGATAGCATAGCAGCGGCCCGGATATTCTCGCTTGTTGAAGAAGCGGGCTGCGAAACCGTTGTCGTGGACAAGGCTCCAGACGAAGGCGAGTACACGGCAGAGCGCGAGGCGTTCTTCAAGAACGTGTTTTCAATCGACAATGAAGCTCAGCCCGAGCGCTGGCACTTCTTTTCGGGGGCCATCCAGGCGCTCGTGGACATTTCAGATCGGGATGAGCGATACCTCGGGTATTGCGACATCCGTCCGACATCTGGCCGGAGCATTAGCGGCGCGCTAATAGACTGCCGCGTATTCGTTAAGACGAACCGGGATTACTTGTTTCTTACGTGTCAACGCACTTTCGATGTCCCCTTCGGCGACGGCTGCGTGTTACAGGTACGTGCGTTTCCGTATATGCAGCAGGATGGAACGGTTGTTCGGTGTGCCCAGGCAGCCCTTGCCAGCATCGCTCGCTTCTACGATCTGCAATTGAACGGCCCCGACTTTACGAAGGTCGGCGCTCGCATCGCAACGGGGGCCAGGGCCATCCCGAGTCGCGGTCTTGACGCACGTCAGATCGGTCTTGGGATTGCAGAGATGGAACGTGAACCGGTCGTCTACGACTACTCGCTCCTGGGCCCGGAGCACAAGGAATTCGCTCATTGTGAGCAGATCATCTACCGCTACGTTGCTTCGGGTATACCAGTCCTGATTGGCATCGACGCGGGGTCGGAACTCCATGCTTTGGTGGTCATCGGCCACACGTTCACACCAGATTCGTGGCTGGCGCACACACGTACCTCGTACTACAACCGCCCCAAGACCGGCTGGACATACCACTGCTCGACGAATTGGGTCGAACGGTTCGTCGTGCAGGATGACAATCTCGGGCCGTATATGCTTGCTCCATCCGATTTCTTTCAGTACTTTGCATGTCGATTGGTATTGGTGCCGCTTCCCAGGGGCATCTTCCTGCTACCCGAAGAAGCGGAGTCTTTCGCGGGGGATTTCCTCTGTCCTGGGATGCATAACATCTGCGACACGCTGGATGGATTCTTAGGGAGGCACGAACAAGACGGGAAAACGCAGAATGAGGACACTAAGTTCTGGTACGGTCAGTTCCGGGACCACGTCAATAGAGGCGATCTAGTCCTACGAACCAGACTTAGGCAATCCTGCGAGTGGAAAAAAGACACCGCTGGCTACGAAGCTTATCAGGACTTCGAGACGATCATCGAACGCCTCCCGCTTCCTGAGCAGGTGTTAGTCGTCGAGATCAGTTGGCCCAACATCTTCACGCACGCGCGCATGTGCTGCGGCGAGATTCTCATCGATCCGACGTGTCCGATTGCCAACAGTGTGCCGACGCTCCAACAAGCTTGGTTGTGGATGCATGTACCAGGCGTTGTTCTTCATCGCGACGCCAGAGCCGGGAAGATCGATATCAGTGTGCTTGAGGGTCGCGATACCGTTCGCAAGCACCACCGCATTGCCAAGGAGTCTGCTCCGTGCGATCCAAGGTAGCCATTGTACGAACCCGGCCGGAGACGGTGATCGAGGACTATCACCGGCTGATGAACCTGGCGGGGTATCAGGAGGTCATCGACAAGTCGGTTGACACGGCCCTGAAAGTGAACATTTCGTGGCACTACTTCTACCCCGCTTGCTCGACCACGCCGTGGCAGCTCGACGGGGTGATTCGGGCCATGCTCCGCGATGGGTATACAAAAGACCTGATGCATGCCTGCCACAACCGCACCGTGGTGGTCAGCGCCCGCAAAGGCGAGCGCGAGAACAAACACTTGCCCGTGGTCCAGTCTCACGGGATCGACAACGTTCACCTCTACGACGGCGAGCCCTGGATCAATGTACACGACGCCATCGGCGATTTGGCCTCCAAGCTGCTGGTCCTCAACCGGGTCTATCCCAAAGGGTTCAGCATTCCCAAGCGCTTCCTCGGTGAGAACATTATCCACCTGCCCACGGTCAAGACGCACGTGTTCACCACCATGACCGGAGCGATGAAGAACGCTTTCGGCGGGCTCTTGAACGAGAAGCGACACTGGACCCACGAGGTCATCCACGAAACCCTGGTCGATCTGCTGATGATCCAGAAGCATATTCACCGGGGGCTGTTTGCGGTGATGGACGGGACTTTCGCCGGGGACGGTCCCGGCCCGCGGTGCATGGTGCCGTACACCAAGAACGTGCTGCTGGCGTCGGCGGATCAGGTCGCCATCGATGCCGTCTCCGCTAAGCTGATGGGCTTTAACCCCCTGGACCTGAAATTCATCCGCCTGGCCCACGACCTGGGGCTGGGCGTGGGCGACCCCAGGAAAATCGAGATTGTCGGCGATCTCGACGCGGCTGAGGAGAACTGGCACTTCGTCGGCCCCTACGAGAAGATGACCTTCGCCAGCCGCATGCAGCACAAAATCTACTGGGGCAGTTTGAAGAAGTACGTCGAGTGGTCGCTCAAGACCTGGATGGCACCGTGGTCTTACGTAGCCAGCGTGCTCTATCACGACGCGTTCTGGATGCCCGCCGTGGGTCGCAAGCGCGTGGACGAGGTGCTGCGTAGCGATTGGGGCCGACTCTTCGCCAATTGGGAGCAGCTCACGCCAACCGAACAAGGCTGGGAGGACCTCGGCCCCTGTCCGCCCACCGCGAAACCCCCAACGGTTTGACCTGTGTCATGCTCTCTTGCCACGAAGGCACCAAGGCAATAAGGTCGCCTCCGAATACCGAGCCGCGACCGTGAGGGAGCGGTTTCTGCGCGGCGTACATTTGGGCGATCCATGACGAGGAACATCGCATGCAACACGTGATCGCACTTTGCGTGGCATTGGTTCTCAACGCGGTGGCCAACTTGCTGATGAAAATGGGCAGCGCCAAGGTCGAGGCTGCCGGCGGTTTTCTCGCCGGCGGAACGGTTGGCGCGGTGCGTACGCTGTTGAGCACGCCGGTGCTGCTGGCGGGCTTGGTCTGCTTCGGTCTCAATGTCTTTCTCTACATGTACGCGCTGCAGAGCAAGGTGCTCAAGATCAGCATCGCTTATCCGATCATGGTCGGAGGCGGGTACGCGATCATCGCGATCACTGCCGCGTTCTGGCCCAGTTTGCGCGAGCGGTTAACCGTCGGCCAATGGCTCGGCGTCGCCTTGGTCCTGGCCGGCGTCGTCATCATCGCCGTCCGCACACCGGCCTGATTCCACAGTCCACGGGGCATTCGCGTGTTTGGTTAAGGAAAACGCCTGGTCGACCCTATCGGATCGCCCAGGCGACTTCCCTTTGGAGGAGGAAGGAGGAGGTTTCATGTTGGCAGTCTATTCATCGAATATACTTCGACCGGAGACAAGTCTATTCCCACGTTTTTTCCATTACGATGGTCCAGCAAAGCTGCGCCCGCGCGGCTGCGCACAATGCCGCGATATCGGGCCTTCCTCCGACTCTCGTAACCCACGCCAAATCAAGCACTTAGCCTTGCGATCCTTGACACCGCCACCCCGTCCGTCAAGGCGACAGGTGCCAAGACCACCTACACCTTCGCTTGAGCCGCATGAGAGGGGCTATCCATGTGCGACGTGTCGGGCGGTGCTCGGTCGGGTATCGATTGTCGGCACGACTGGACGGGGCGCACCTGTGGGCCATACAATGATAGATCGCTTGCTGAGTCCTGATGGTTCGCCCAAAAGGTTGTGTGTAAGAGGAGACTACCGTGGCTTCGAAGAGTTTACGCCGGTACGACGTCCAGGCGAAGGTCTCACTGCTCGTAACGATCGCTGCGCTCATTCCCTTCGTGGGGATGGTTGTTGTGCTAGCCTGGAAATACGATCCTGACTTGGGCGCCGTCATCTACGGACGAAAGGGGCTCGTTGCACCCGTGTTTCTGCTGGGCACCGCCGCAACCATGTTGCTGAGTTTCGTCGGGACGGCGCTCGGATTCAACAGTGCCGGCCAACGGCGCAACGACCTGCAGCGTCTATCCTGGACGAGCTTCTTCTCGGGCATCGCTATTCTCGCCGGAGCGATAATCTGCTTCGCGATCTTCTGGTTCCTAAAGATGCCCCTGGACACATAACATCCTGCCCATAGCCAGATTATGCATACCGACCATCGCAAGATTCTGACCGAGGTGTTGTCCCTCCCGACGGCCCCGTACGCCGAGCATGCGGTGATCGACCGTATCCGGCGGTTCTGCACGCGCCGGAACGCTCTGTCGCTCACCGAGGACCGGGTCGGCAATCTGCTGGTCCGCTACCGGCGCGGGCGCGGGACGGTAAGGCATCCGGTCTGCCTTACGGCCCACGTCGACCATCCGGGCTTTGTCGCCGAGCGGATGACCCACCCAAAGACCCTACTCGCCCGGTGGCGCGGCGGGGTGCGGCGGAGCTACTTCGTGGGCACCGGAGTCCGGTTCTGGGTTGACGGATGCTGGGTGCGAGGCAAGGTCAAAAGCGTGCGCGCCGAGGGATCCGGCGCCGACGCCCGCGTGCAAACCGCGAGCATTACCGTCCCGGCGGCGGTTCCCGAAGGCGCGGTGGGAATGTGGGACCTCCCCGAGGCCAAGATCAACCGGCGGTTCATCCGCGCCCGCGGTTGCGACGACATGACCGGCGTCGCGGGGATGCTCTGCTGCCTCGACGCACTGTGCCGCCGCAGGCTGGTTGGTAACGGATATTTCCTGTTCACCCGTGCCGAGGAGGTCGGGTTTGCCGGTGCGTTGGCGGCCTGCCGACTGAAAACCATACCGCAGAAGTGCATCGTCGTGGCGGTGGAGACCAGCTCGGAACTGCCCAGTGCGAGGATCGGTGATGGGCCGGTGCTACGCGTGGGTGACAAGATGAGCATCTACACGCCGGCGGCGACGGCTTTTTGCCGCACGGTTGCCGACGCACTGGCCAAGCGCGACAAGTCCTTCACTTACCAGCGCAAACTCATGGACGGCGGTACATGCGAGGCGTCGGCCTACTGCGATTTCGGCTATCAGGCCACGGGCATCTGCCTGGCGCTGGGCAACTACCACAACATGGATACCAAGCTCCGACGAATCGCCTCGGAGTATGTCAGCACGCCTGATTTCGAGAGCATGGTGAAATGGTTCGTCGCCTTGGCACAATCCGGCAAGTCTTACACCGAACACGATGCCGACTTCCGCGCCCGCCTGCGCGATCTTGAAAAGGGATCGGCCAAGCTGTTGAGATCGACACGGTAGCGCGCTGCGCTGTGTAGAGAGCGCAACCGAACAGAAAGAGCCGCGGGCTTGAGCCCGCGGCTCCAAGAGCGAACCCTTGCGTTCTGGACGCGGAATCCCTGAGTTGCTATACACGTCGGAACCATGATCGGCAGCGTGAGTCAGGACATCGAAGCCCTGCTGGTGAATCTGAACGACCCCCAGCGGTCGGCGGTGACGCATACCGACGGGCCATTGCTGGTGCTGGCCGGCGCCGGCAGCGGCAAGACCCGAGTCATCACGCGGCGAGCGGCGTACCTGGCCCGCACCGTGGCCAGGCCCCACGAGGTGCTCGCGATCACGTTCACCAACAGAGCCGCCAACGAGATGCGCGAGCGAATCATCGCCTTGGGCGTCGGTCGGGAGATGACCATCTGCACCTTCCACGCTCTGGGCGCCCGCCTGCTACGCATCTACCACAACCAGGCCGCTCTGCCGCCGAACTTCACCATCTACGACATCGATGACCAACGCAAGGTGGTCAAGGAGGCCATCGAACAGGCGGGGCTCTCCACCACAAACTGGTCGCCCGCGGCGGCGCACGCGACCATCAGTCGGGCCAAGAACTACATGCAGACCGCGGCCGAGTTCGAGGAGAACGCGACAGATTGGTCCGAGCGTTCACTGGCCAAGGTCTTCGTCGTGTACGACCGGCTGCTGCAAGAGCACGGTGCGGTGGACTTCGACGATCTGTTGCTCAAAACGGCCCGCCTGCTGCAAGCGGATGAGGCCCTGCGGCAGCGGCTGGAGGCCCGCTATCGCTACCTGCTCATCGACGAGTATCAGGACACCAACGAAGCCCAGTACATCATCTCGCATCTGCTCACGCGCGAGCACGCCAACATCTGCGCCACCGGCGATCCGGACCAGTCGATCTATGGTTGGCGCGGGGCCGACATCGGCAACATCCTGCACTTTGAGGAGGACTACCCGACGGCCAAGGTCGTACGGCTGGAGCAGAACTACCGCTCGACCAAACGGATTCTGGCCGCCGCCGACCGCGTCATCGCCGCCAACATCAACCGCAAAGAGAAGACGCTGTGGACCGAGAACGACGAAGGGCGCCGCGTCCGCCTGGTCGAGTGCGAAGACGCCAACGAGGAGGCGTCGTGGATCGCCGAGCAGATCAACCGGATCGCCGATGCCGGGGCGTCTCTTTCGGACATGGCGGTGTTCTATCGCGTCAACGCGATGAGCCGCACGGTGGAAGAGGCGCTGCTGCGGGCGGGCATTGCCTACCAGGTGGCCCGCGGCACCGAGTTCTACAACCGCAAGGAAATCAAGGACGTGCTCGCCTACCTACGCGTGCTCGTGAACCCGGCCGACGACGTGGCCTTGCTGCGAATCATCAACACGCCCACGCGCGGCATCGGGGCCACTACGGTGAGCCGGCTGAAGCATCACGCCGCGACGCAGGGTGTGCCGCTGACCGAGGCGGTAAAACAGGCGGCGTCGGTGCCCGGCATCGGGCGGGCGCTGGGTCGCGTGGAGGCCTTCGCCGCGATTGTGGAGGAGTTACGGATCCAAGGCGAGCAGCCGCCACAGGTGGTGATCGAGCAAACCGTGAATCGCTCGGGTTTGCACGCGGCGCTTCGCCAGGAAGCCGACCAAGTCAGCAATCCGCTGGACAACGTCAACGAGCTAATCAACGCCGCGGCGGATTACCAGCGTGAGCAGCCCGAGGCGACGCTCATCGATTGGCTGGAACACACGAGCCTGCTGAGCGACGTGGACGCGGTGGAGCGTGGGCGCCCGTTGGTGACGCTGATGACCCTGCATGCGTGTAAGGGACTGGAGTATCCCGTTGTCTTCATGATCGGGCTGGAAGACGGCATGTTGCCGTTCGTACGCGGCGGCGAGGTCCGCGAGCAAACCATCGAGGACGAGGAGGAGGAACGCCGTCTGTGCTTCGTGGGCATGACCCGGGGCATGCGAGAGTTGAACATGAGCCGCTGCCGCTACCGCATGCTCCGCGGGGTGGAGACGCGTACCATTTGTTCACGGTTCCTGGCTGCGTTGCCGGACGATGAGGTCGAACGCGTGACGATCTCCGACAAGCCATCCGCCGGCCGCACCGCTTCGCACCCCGGTGGCCGCCTGCCCGATGACGTCGACTTGTGGGAGGTCGGCTCGCTGGTGCGCCATCCCACGTACGGGTTGGGCAAGGTGACCTGGTTCCGCCGCGGCGCGAAGCGCACCCACGTGAAGGTCGCGTTTGAGAACGGCACCGACCACACCTGGGTCCTGGAGTTCGCCGACTTGACCCGTGTGGACTATGATGAGGTGGAGTAGGATCGGCACCGCCCACCACAGAGCTGTGCGTGGAGTCGCCGTCGGTCGAACCGGCGGGCGGCGCACGGGTCCGCACAGAGTTTGGGAAAAAATTCTTCGACAAGCACGGTCATGGGATATCCATGCACAAGTCAGATGATAGTATAAGAGCATGTCGGAATGCCAAGGGAGTGAGCATACCAATGAACACCACATGCAAGATTCACAACCGTCGCGGCCTGCGGCGTTACGCCATCCGGTTGGTACTCACCCTCAGCGTACTCTGCGCCCGCGTCGCGCTCGCCGATGTCTACGAGGTCGGCGAGGGGCAACCCTACGCCTCGATCGGAAGCGTCCCCTGGGAATCACTGCTGCCCGGCGACACGGTCCTGATTCACTGGCGAGCCGCTCCGTACAAGGAGAAGTGGGTCATCGGCCGACAGGGCAGCGAGGGCGCTCCCATCACCGTCAGCGGCGTTCCCGGCCCCGACGGCCAACTCCCTGTAATCGACGGCAACGACGCCACCACGCGTATACAGCTTGATTACTGGAACGAGAATCGTTCGGTCATCAAGATCGGCGGATCGAGCGTGCCGCCCAACGTCACGCCGCGGTATGTGGTCGTAGAGAACCTCGACGTGCGCAGTGCCCGGCCGCCCTATACATTTACGGATGACCACGGGGCCGTGCAGACCTACTCGAACAACGCCGCGTCCGTCCACATCGAACGGGGGGAGAACATCGTCATTCGTGGCTGCATCATCCAAGACAGCGGCAACGGGCTGTTCGTATCATCAAGCGACACCGAGGTAGCGCGGGACATCCTCATCGAGGGCAACCACGTCTACGACAACGGCATCGTCGGCAGCATCTACCAACACAACAGTTACACCGCCGCCATCGATATCACCTTCCAATACAACCGCTACGGCCTGCTGCGCTCCGGCGCCGGCGGCAACAACCTCAAAGACCGCTCCGCCGGCTTGGTCGTCCGATACAATTGGCTGGAAGGCGGCAATCGCCAACTCGATCTGGTCGACGCGGAGGACAGTATTCAGATTCAGGGTGATCCAAGCTACTCGCAGACCCATGTTTACGGAAACATCCTCATCGAGCCGGACGGCGCGGGCAACAAGCAGATCACACACTACGGCGGCGACAGCGGCGACACCGGCATCTATCGCAAGGGTACGCTCCACTTCTACCACAACACAGTGGTGTCCACGCGCACCGACAGCGCGACGCTCTTCCGCCTCTCCACCAACGACGAACACTGCGACGCACGTAACAACATCGTCCACGTAGCCGGCGCCGGAAACACGCTGGCAATGCTGGATTCCACGGGCATCCTCGACCTGAGCCACAACTGGTTCAAGCCCGGCTGGCGAGATTGCTTCGGCACGCTCGTCGGAACGGTGAACGATGATGGGACGTCGGTGGAAGGTGAGACGCCCGGCTTCGTCGATCCGAACGCGCAGGACTATCATCTAGCGCCGGGCTCGGACTGCATCGACGCCGGTGGCGGGCTTCACGCAGCCGTTCTGCCCGATCACGACCTGAGCCGTCAATACGTCCCGCATACTTCCAGCACGTGGCGCACCGTTTGCAGCCAGGCGGCGGACCTTGGCGTATACGAGTTCCGCTCCGGTGACGCTAACGGCGACGGCACTGTGGACTTGGCCGACTTCGCCGCGTTCGAGGCATGTCTGCTGGGACCTGCCGGCGGGCTCGCGGAGCCGGACTGCACCTGCGTTGACTTCGACGCGAGCGATGACGTTGACCTGATGGACTTCGCGGAATTCCAGACTGCTTTCTCGGGCGCGTAGTTGTCCCTCCGAAAACCTCGTACTCGTTGCAACGCAGTGGCATCGGAGGCGACCCCCACCGCCGTGACCCG
>Ga0190284_1000116_pt1 | contig 63207 bp, 51 predicted proteins | sample 48691812_MG_FD_161668 | JGI IMG/M metagenome (GOLD analysis project Ga0190284, IMG submission 161668) | Hydrothermal vent microbial mat bacterial communities from Southern Trench, Guaymas Basin, Mexico - 4869-18-1-2_MG | ecosystem: Environmental > Aquatic > Marine > Hydrothermal vents >...
GATTGTACGGAAGTATTAAAGCACTATTTCGAAAATCTTCGGACTCTCACCATGTCGAGGTTCTGGGGCGGAACCTTCACGAATCGTCGATTGCATCAAGCCTAAAAAGGCGTGTCAGGAGTTCTGATGTTTGGTGTCTCCAACAATATGTTCAGACTCACGGCTGCGTCGGCGCTGCTGCTGCTCACAAGTGCGGCAAGGCAGTGTACCACGCGAAGAATTGGTTTACCTGAGTCCGTCTTGTCTTCACCTCTACCTCATACGTCACGGTCTTCCGCAGCCCGACCATGAGGGAGGGTGAGATTAGAGTACGTATGAGAATCACCTCACGATCGCCATCACCGATCCGTAGCCCAACCGGTTTAGGGAGGGCGGCGCGGTGCGATCAATCGTCGATGCGCACTCCGATTGCTCTCCCTGACCTGCTCGAATGGAAGGTGGAGCAATCCAACGGTCGTCACGAATGCCAGGTCATCCCGTCCTCCCTAAATCGATCGAAGTACGAATGTGTTGATCACAAAAGCCGGGCGGCGTCTTTAGTTCCCGGGGATCTGGCCTCCGCGCCAAGAGGGCGGCTTCCCACCTACTCCGGCACCTTGAAGAGTAACAGATTGGTCAAGACGGCATCGGGGTTGCTCTTGTCGCCTATGAGCGCCTGGAACGGGTATGTCTCTCCCGGTAGCATATGCCCGGGATTGGTAAATTTTTCAGAGAAAACACCTGAGCTTGTAATAGGTCCTGTCCTTTTGACAAATACTGCTGGTCCATAAAGATAGAGGTCGCCATAAGGCGTTATCGCAGGTGGATCTTGAACACCAGATCCCTGAATGATAAATACTGGATCCATGCCGGGCTCTCCCACCACTTGAATATAAGGGGAATAAGACTTGTCAAAATAGTACAGATGAGGATAAAAATCGTCAGCTCCCATATCTACCGAACCCTCGGCGAATCTGGGGTCACCTTCGAAATCAAAAAGCTCATCTAATAGCTCCAGGTCGGGGGCGTTATTGGTGCCGCTGTTGCGGCAGGGTGAGTTATAAGTGATATGATAATCTTGGTGAGTATCGTCAGCAAAGGCAGGGTCGACGTTTATGTTGCCAGTTCCCGGGTACAGTACAAAGGTATCGCAGTACGACAACGTCATGGGGCCATCCAACGACCACGAGGTACTCGTATTCCAAATTATACTATTTGTCATAACCGGACCTCGACCCCCGACGGCTTTGACTTCAGGTGTTCCACCGCGATCTACATTAGAAGCTGAATTACGGGAGAAGGTACTATTCGTCACTGATGGAGAAGCCTCCCAGCAATACATTCCTCCTCCGTCACAATTGAGTTGTAGGCTCCAATCCACGGTACTATTCCTTCTAACGATGCTATTGAGAATAACCGCGTCACAGTAATATCCCAAGTAGAGGCCTCCCCCAAAGGAATAAGACATAACTGGGTATTTCATATAAAAATTAGTTGCGCGACAATTCCTGATGATGTTATTTACGATTATAGGACGTGAAAAACAGCGGCAACAAATCCCTCCACCGCAGGCAGGATTATGATAAAGATGACATTTGACGATACAGGATTCTATTACGTTTCCATTTATCGTAGGAGATGATCCAAAACAGTAGATTCCTCCTCCTTCCCAGGCATCACCTCCAGTTATGGTGAATCCTTTCAAGACAGTATCACGTCCCTCGCCGCTGACGAAACTGACCACGCAGTAGCCATTACCCTGTATGATCGTTTCTTCGGGTCCTTTCTCGCCCTTGATGGTAATAGATTTACCGTGGAGATTGATCGCGAAATAATTGCCAGGTTTAACTAAAATAATGTCACCATCGTTAGCGACGTTGATCGCCTCTTGGATTTCCACATAGTCGTCCGGTACGGTGATCGTGCGGCCACCAACGAGGAGCATCAAGGGATTTGAGATCATCGAGTCGGTTGCGCCTTGTATCCCAAAGAACATCTGAATTGGATATTCTTCCCCAGGGTTCCATGAGGCAGGCAGCGTTGTCGTGTATTCGAGATAGCCTTCCGCTGGCAAAATACCGAGGTCATACTTCGAGATTGGATCTTCTAGGAAGATATTGCCGTAGGGAGTATGGCGTGGCGGCAGGAGAAGTCCAGACCCCAAACCCATCGTCAAGAATGTTCCTGGATTACCTACGATAGTCACCGTAGCTTCCCCTCTCGGTAAAATCGCCTCCCTTCCCTTGTAAAGATGAGGATAGAACTCATCCGCGCCTATATCTACGGTAAAATCAGATATCCTTGGATCTCTTTCATAGTCTTGTTTCAAATTGGTTGGAACATAATAATTGTCGCCCGCATTTCTGCAGGAAGAATCATACGATATGTGATAGTCTTGGTCGTATGACTTGATGAATCCGGGATCGACATCGATATTCCCCAAACCTGGGTATCCGCCTTTGATGTTACAGTAGCTGACCTGCAGTCCGCTTGAAATCTCGACTTGGTTGTCTCTCACGATTGTGTTTGCGATCACCGGGTTCGATGCGTCACAGTATAAACCATGACCATTTCCACCGACTACATTGGCTGTATTCTTCATGATCGTATTGTTGATAATCGAAGCGTCACACGATTCGATATGGATACCGGCGCCACCGATGAACCGGATTTTGGATTTTGTGAAATAATAAGATTCGATGATATAATTATCAAAGATCATATTATTCGTAATATAAAGATTGTTGCAGTATTGACCGTAAATACCACCTCCAAACTCGGCACAGTTATTGTTTATAATGTTGGAGTCAATGACAGGTGAACAGGACTGGCAATAAATGGCTCCCCCATAACCATCGGAAAAATCATCTCTTTTCGCCGAGCGGTTGCCGCGGATGATGTTTCCTCTGATGATAGGTGAGGAATTAATACAGCTGATCGCTCCTCCGTTATCACCCCTGCCATTTGTGATGGTAAAACCCTCGAGTACAGTATCCTTCCTTTCTCCCTTGTCAAAAGTCACGATACTCGTGTAGAGCTGGCCTCCGTCGATTATCGTCCTCTCGGGCCCCATCTCGCTCTTCAAGGTGATCGCTTTACCTGGAAAGACGATGTTTTCTTCGTAGACACCAGGACGTACGATGACTACGTCATGGTCATAGACGTGAGGATCATCAAGCGCCTCTTGGATGGTAGGAAAATCGTCGGGTACATAACATTCTCTATCGTGCTTAATAGCGGGCACATGCGGTGTGCTTAAAAAGTAGATTTCATAATGGTATCCTATGTCGACTACACCTTTGTCTTTTTGTCCGTCTGTTCGGGTACTACCTTTGATCATTGGTGAGGCCGGATCTCCTGCATCTACACAAGGACTATTTTGTGCCTGTCCTGTACCAAGATGGCTGAGGTAATGGTCTCCTTTAAATCCTGTAACTAATAATGGATTTAAGTCAAAGTTGCCGACTCCGATGTAACCGCCTCCGACATCTGAATAGGTAATTGTAGGTTGCGGTCCAACCGAAACGTAAACGTCACTTGTAGATAAATTACCCCATATTATAGAATTATACACATTAACCGACGTTATATTTTGACAACTAATACCTCCTCCATCAACAAAATAAGAATAATTTTCACAGAGCGTGTTGTTAATAATTTCGACCTGAGAATTTTTGCCAGCATAAATCCCACCTCCTGATCGCCAAGCCGTATTCTCGCAAATTAGATTATTTTCGACAGATGGTGCACCACCCAGACTTTCGGCGAACATCAACCCACCACCGTTGTCATTAACAGCGTTGCTTATGATAACATTGTTTCTAATCTCGACGCTCGTTCTGACGGCGGCGATCCCGCCCCCCATGTCTGCCGAGTTATTTTGAATGATATTATTCAGGATCCTGGGGTTCGATTCATAACACCAGATGCCTCCCCCCATGAGGTCTCCAGTTGGACCTTGCGTTCCCCAACCATTCGTTACTGTAAATCCCTCGAGTACGGAATCAGGTCCTTCCTGATTTACAAAAACAACGACGCTCCCACCACTGGAAGGATTTGAGATGGTGGTTTGGAGTGGCCCTCTCTCGCTCTGCAGGTAGATTGATTTTCCTAGGAAATCGATTCTTTCCATATATGTACCGGGTCGAACGATGATCGTATCTCCGTTGTCCGATGCATCAATAGCACTCTGAATCGTAAGATAATCGTCCGGAACATAGTAGGTACCGGCGTTGACCGTAGAAAAGAACCCGATCAACAGCACGATTCCACAAACGATAAGTCTCTTCAACATGAATCCCCCTCCGACAGGAAAGTTGTGTGCAATCTATAACACTTTGCAATTTGGTAGGTTACAATCTCACAGATGATCGTCACGCGCGCATAAACCACGTTTTAAGGCGCCCGTTGTCATCTCTCTCGTAAAATCATCGCGGCCGGTTCGTTTTTCTGATTAAATTCCGAAAATATTTGCCAGGAGCATGATATCAACTTATGGTCATACGACAAGTACCAAGTTTGCCGGACGCGTTGGACAGATCGCGACAAACCACCTGCACAGCCAATATGGCTTGTGGCTGCGTGCTGAGCACTCCCGGCGACGTAAACAGCGTCGAGTAGACTGGGGGCCTTCCGAGGCTATAGGCAGAGGTTTGTTTTCTCTGTTATCCGCCTGGTTTCCCGGCGGTGCCACCTATTTCGGCCATACCTCAGTCGACCCCCAGTCCCTCATAGAACCGTACAAGCGTCTTTCTCACATACGGCTCCTCGACCAATCGTTCAGAGAGCCTCCGCTCTACGAAATGGACTCAGGTTTTTGCGGATTTTCGCTGATGGCCATCCGATCCACTTGAGTGCGTCTCGGAAGCCTTCCCATGTGTAGGTGGTCCTTTGGCTCTTGCGGTTGAGCCATTTGAAGAGGATACCGGTTGCATGGTAGATGAAAGAGTTACATCTCTTCGAATTATCCGTGATGGCGTAATAACTGAGGTGGCCCACTATCTTTGTTTTGGCTCGGCGCAGCATCTCCCCTTTTTTGAGGTAGCATCGCCCTCGCCGGGCCCATTCGGAGAATTTCCGTAGGCCTTGACCGAGCTTCTTGCGGCTTGTCCGTCGCTTGACCTTGAAATACCCGTTTTTCGTTTTCCCGCAGTAATGCGTGAAACCGAGAAAGGTGAATTCCGGGGGTTTCTGACCGCGTTTTCTTGCGTCCTCGCGGACGAAACGCCCGAATTCTATGATGTGGGTCTTCTCCTCGGCCAGTTCCAGGTTGAAACCTTCCAGACGATCGCCGAGGCGATTGTAAAAGTCTTCAGCGTCTCTTTTGTCTTGGAAGCAGGCCAGGAAGTCATCTGCGAAGCGGAAATAGTACGCTCCTTCTTTGCAGTACTTTTTAAAGCGATTCTCAAACCACAGATCTAGCGCATAGTGCAGGTAGATGTTCGACAACAGCGGCGAGAGGATCGATCCTTGTGGAGTACCTTCTTCACTGGCTTTGACCAGTCCGTCCTCCATGATCCCAGCCTTGAGCATTCGCTTGTTATGTGATGATACAGGGAGGTGAACACCACCTTGGCTTCCTTTCGAGCCTTCTCTCTTATCCGTGTCAGGTCAGTACTCATCGATCCTCACTCTTTGCATAGTGTCGACGTTTCTCCTGTCACAGGTGATTGACCGTGGAAACCTTCGCTCTGCGGGGGCTAGCCGCGTCATCGCTAAACCGTTGCGGTTATACCAGTTTCCATCCCTCGCATCGGCGTCGTTTGACCACCTCTTTTCACATTGGCTGGTCATACTCGGCTACTATCCTCTCGATCCGGGATGTTTCACCAAGGACCTTTGGGAAATCCGATGCTCGCCCGGTTGCTTCCTTGTCGTTTGTCGAGTTCGATGCTGTCTGAGACCCCGGCGGTGCCGGAGAGGGCTCGTCGATAACGCTCTTCCCCTGTTTTGCCTGCGCCCCGTCCCAAAGATCGGCGCCACCCCCAAATAAGCTTCTCGGGGTTATGGGGCAGATTCAGGGCATCACACCCTTCACCTCGCTCGTCTCGCGCTCCTTGTTACGGGAGCACTACCAGGCTGTTGACTAAACTTGACCCGGGAGGGCTTGTGCTCATGAGCTTCCCTCTCAACAAAGACTCATTGCCAGGTTTGAACGGAACACTGCCTTGCCGCACCCGTTAGGAGCGTTAACGCCCTTCGCGGCTGTGCGGCGGCAGTGTCCCGTTTCGTATGAGCAGCGGCAGCCTGGTAAGCAGCCCGCAGCGTCCCGTCTCGTCTCAGCAACGGCGACGCGCTAAGCAGCTCCGGCCTTCGGATCGCGTGAAAACGCACTCTCACCTACTCGATCTCCTCTGTTATATTGCGAATGTGACTGGCAAGCCGCCTGATGAAAGTCTCCCCCCCCTGGGGTGGAACGATTCCCATTGATTCCGGGCCGCTCCATCGATCTGATGCCGTAGTGTTCCGCCGCGATACTCCGCCGGAACACTCCATCGGCAGGATCGGGAGTGGAGACACGCCCGGGCCTGAACCGCGGCGAGGCTCTCGCTTCAGCGGCTCCTCTTCAGGCGGCCGAAACTGTGGCACCCGACAACCTCGATTCGAGAAAAAAAATGCCAACAATCTTCGTTACCCGACTCGCACTCCTACTGTCGTTCCTCTTGCTGCTCAATCTGGCCGCCGCCCAGGAGGAAACCGCGGCACCGGCGCCCGCGAAGAGCACCGAAGCCGCCGCCGCGACACCGGCCGAGGCCGAGGTCGCCGTCGAGCCGACCCTGCCCGAGAGCTGGGCCGACACCTTCAAGTGGCGCTGCGCCGGCCCCGCCAACATGGGAGGGCGCATCGTCGATCTCGCCGTCAGCACAGACGATCCCAACCTCTGGTGGGTTGCCACAGCCTCCGGCGGGCTGCTCAAGACCACCAACAACGGAACAACTTTCACCCATCAGTTCGATAGCGAAAACACCGTCTCCATCGGTGACATCGCCGTGGCGCCGTCCAACTCGGAGATCGTCTGGGTGGGGACGGGAGAGTCCAACCCGCGCAACAGCGTCTCCTGGGGCGACGGTGTCTACAAATCGGTGGACGGCGGCAAGACCTGGAAGCACATGGGTCTGAAAGACACCTTCCAGATCGGCCGCATCAGGATCCACCCTGAGAATCCGGACATCGTGTACATCGGAGCACTGGGGCGCCTCTGGGGCGACAACGAGGAGCGCGGGCTCTTCAAGACCACCGACGGCGGCGCCACCTGGGAAAAGATCCTGTATGTCGACGACAAGACGGGCGTCATCGACGTGGCGATGCATCCTGGAGATCCGCAGACCCTGCTCGTGGCCACCTACGAGAGGCAACGGGACGTCTACGACTCCAACGATCCGTCCAAGAAAATGGGCCCGGGCAGTGCCATCTACAAGACCGACGACGGCGGCCAGACCTTCCGCAAGGTCACTCAGGGGCTGCCAAGCTGCCAGTTCGGCCGCATCGGCCTGGACTGGTACCAGAAGGATTCCAGCGTCGTCTACGCCGTGATCGAATCGGAACGGGTAGGCAAGGAACCGGAAAACGCGCCCTACTTTGGAATCAGCGGCGAAGACGTGGACGTAGGCGCCCGTCTCACCGAAATCGTCGAGGACGGCCCTGCGGCCGCGGCCGGTCTCGAGGTGGGTGACATCGTCCTCTCCGTGGAGGATACGACGATCCACTCCTACGCTGAGCTGATGCGTACGGTCCGGCACTATCTCGCCGACGACACCGTGAAAATGGAAATCTCGCGCGACCGCAAGAGCATCAACGTCGAGTTGACCTTTTCGCTCAAGCCGGGTGTGAAGGAGGACGAGGAGAAGGCCGGCGCCGCGACGGAGAGGCGTGGCCAGCGGTCGCGGCGCTCGCGCAGCCCTTTCAGCTCAGGTCTCGGCGGACAGCGCGAAAACATCCAGGATCAGCAAGGCAAGGACGGTTTCGAGTATGGCGGGATCTACTGCTCCCGCGACAGCGGCAACACCTGGGAGCGGATCAACTCCGTCAATCCGCGGCCCATGTACTTCAGTCAGGTCCGTGTCGATCCCGGCGACAACAAGCACTTGTGGGTGCTGGGGATCAGTCTCTACCGTTCGAGCGACGGCGGCGCGACGTTCAGCGACGACGGCGCAGACGGCAGCGTTCACGTCGATCACCACGCCATGTGGATCGATCCGCACGACGGCCGCCACGTCATCCTGGGGAACGACGGCGGCATCTATGTCACCTATGATCGCGGCGAGACATGGCGCCACCTGAATACCAACGCCATCGGCCAATTCTATCACGTGGCCGTCGGACCGCAGCCCGATTACATGATCTACGGCGGTCTGCAGGACAACGGAACCTGGGGTGGGCCGTCACGCTCCTCGTCGGGATGGGGCACGATCAATGAAGACTGGATCACGATCGGCGGCGGCGACGGCTTCATCTGCCAGGTCAACGAAGACGACCCGGACGAGGTCTACTTCGCCTCGCAGAACGGCAGTCTGGGACGCATCAACATCCGCACCGGAGAGCAGGGCTACATGCGCCCGCGAGCGCCGCGTGGCACGCGCTACCGTTTCAACTGGAAGACGCCCTACCTCCTGTCGCATCACAACCAGCAGATCTACTATTGCGCCGGGAACTACGTGTTCCGGTCGCTCAACAAGGGTGACACGCTGAAAGCGATCTCGCCGGAAATCGCGCTCACCGACAAGGGGAGCGCCTCTGCGCTGGCCGAGAGTCGCTTCGATTCGGACGTGCTCTACGTGGGAACCGATGACGGCGCCCTGTGGCGCACCCTCGACGGCGGACACGAGTGGTCGAACCTGATCGATTTCGGCGGCGAGCCGGCGCCGCCTGAGGAACCCTCCGAAACGCGTGTCGTCGCCGCCGCGCAACCGGCCGGTGCTGAACCCGAGCCCAGCCGCAAGGCCACCGACGAAGCCCGCCGGAGCTCCTCCGGTGAGCAGGAAGGCCGCCGCGGCGGGAGCACCGACCGTGCCGACGGCGGTGGGCGGTCAGGCCACGGCGCGTTCACCGTCAGTGGTGGGCGTTCGAGCAGCAGCCGAATCGCCTCGATGCTGCGCGAGATGGACTCAAATGGCGACGGGTTGATCTCCGAAGACGAGGTTCCCGAAAGGATGCGCCCCATCTTCAGCCGCGTCGACGCCAACGGCGACGGCGCTATCGACAAATCGGAAATCGACGCGGTCGCTCAGGGTCGGAGCCGTGGCCGCGGCCGCGCTCCCCAGGATCCCCGGCCACCGGAACCGGTCGCTGAGATCCTCATCGCCGAGCCGATCACCCCCCCGAGCGATCCCGAACCCGAGCGGGTGGCTGTTGCGGCTGAAGCCACCGCAACAGAAGGCACCCAGCCGATCGAGGTGACCGCTCAACCTTTGGCAGCGTCGAGCACACCCGCGCCCGAGGAGCAGAGCGCAGCTCCCGAAGAGCAACCGGCTGCCGCTGCGAAGACAAAGTCCACGCCGGCCCAAGAGAAACCCAAAGAGGAAAAACCGGCTCCGAGCATGCCCGCGCAGGACGATCCGATCAGCGGCGACTGGCTGGCCAAGGCGAGTGCCGAAGGGATGCCCGGCGAACGGGAAATCCGGCTGACGCTCGAGCTCCGCGAGGGCGGCAAGGTGTCGGGTTACATGGCATCGGAGTACAGCGAAGGCGACATCTCAGACGGCCGTTTCGATGCCAAGAACGGCACCCTGACCTTCGCTTTCTCGACCGGAGAGATGGATGTGGACGTAACCGGCACGATCTCCAAGAAGGGCGGCATGACCGGCGAGATCGATATCGGCGGCGGCATGTTCACCATGTCGTTCAGCGCCGAGCGGACCTCCAAGCCGGGCACCGCCGCGGGTGGCCAGGCGCAGAAAAAGCCCGCAGCGGCCAAGAACGGCGAGGAGCAGTACGAATGGAAGCCGCTCGCCGAGTGGCTCCCGGGACCACGGCGTATCAGCTCGATCGAATCCTCACATGCCAACAAGGAGCGCGTTTACGTCACCCTCGATGGCCACCGCTCTGATGACGACGAGCCCTATCTCTTCGTATCCAAGGACCAGGGCACCACCTGGCGCCCCATCCGCGGCAATCTGCCCACCTCCGCCGGATCCACGCGCGTGCTGCGCGAGGACCTCGAGAATCCCGATCTGCTCTACCTCGGCACCGAGTTTAGTGCCTGGGTCTCAATCGATCGAGGAGCGAGCTGGACCCCCTTCGCCGGAGGCCTCCCGACCGTGGCGGTTCACGAGCTGGCCCAGCACGCCTCCTGCGGCGACCTCGTCGCGGCGACTCACGGTCGTTCGATTTGGATCACCAACGTTACCGCCCTGCGCCAGCTCACCGAGGAGGCACGCGATGCCAAAGCCTTCCTCTGCGTGCCAAGGAGCGTGGCCTACTGGAGGTCCACCCCGAGCCGTGGTGGCACCACGCCGCGTTACACCGCCCAAAATCCACCTACTCAGGCGGAAATCTTCTACTCGCTTTCGTACAAACCGCGGCGCATCAGCCTGAAGATCACCGAGCTCACCGGCGAGACGGTGAAGGAGTTCGATGCGAGCGCCACGGAGGGGCTCCACCGCGTGACCTGGGACATGCGCAAAACCCCGAAGCCCTCCGGCCGCGGACGCGGTGGTCGTTTCCGCCGCGGCGCTCGCATCGATCCCGGCGAGTATCTCGTGGTGCTGGCCATCGACAACCAGACCCTGACGCAGCGGCTGCGCGTGGAACGTGATCCTTCTCGCTGAAAACCACTCTGACAGGTCAGCCCTGGCCTTTGATGTCGGCGACGAAAAAGCAAAAGGGGCACCGCCGAATGGCGGTGCCCCTCCTCTTTTATGCGTTCTTCGCGGTGCGTTCTATCGTCGCGCTTAGCTCTTGCGCGCCACGGTGACGAAGGTGATGTTGGTATCTTTCACCTCGCCGCCGGCGAAGCTGTCGAGGTTGTTCACCACGCGCCGCACGAATCCGGCGCTGTCCGCCGCGCCGTGCTTGACGACGATGCGGGCGAAACCCTTGGTTCCCAGGTCGGCGCGATCAGGGTTTTTGATGCCGAAGAGCCCTTGAGTGTTGAGCACCAGCCGGTCACCAGGCTCGATATCGAACTCGACATCCTTGAGGGTCTTGTCGAAGACCGGGCCTTTGTCGAAGCCCATGGCGATGCCGTCGGCCTGGACCGCGCTGATCTTCTGAGTGACCGAGCTGAAGCGCAGCAGCATGGCCGGTCCGGCGCTGATCAGGCGGCCTTTGTTGGTGGCTGGATCGACGAGCACCATGAGGACCTCCACGTACATGCCAGCACGCAAATCTGGCGAGAGGAGGCGGTTGCAGTCACGGATCATGCCGCTCAAATCGTCGCCCTTGTGGGTCAGAGCACGCATGAAGCTGCGCGCCATGGTCATCACCATGGCCGCAGGAATCCCCTTTCCCGAAGCGGAGGCCACGATGGCGCCTACCTGCCCGTTGGGGAACTGGATCACGTCGTAGTAGTTGCCGCCCATTTCCTTTGAGGAACGGTGATAGGCCTTGATGTCATAGCCCTCGACCTGGGGAATCACATCGGGCAGCAGCTTGGCCTGCACCTCGTGGGCCACCGCGATCTGGTGCTTCTGGGCGGCGAGCTCGAGCTCTTGCGATTGGGCCTCGGAGAGGTTCTTGGTCATCTTGTCGAAGGTTCGCGCCAGGAGCCCGATCTCATCCTGCGATTTCGGTACGGTATGGTGGCTGAGGTCGCCCTTGGCCACGATGGAGACGTCCTTGATCAGCGTTTGCACGGGAACCGCGATGCGGCGCCCCACGAAGAATGAGACACCGATGCCGAGACCGATGAAAATCACGGTACAGATGAGCATGGTCAAAAAGAGCTTGCTCTTGCTGGCGCCGATCTGGTCCTCGGAGAGCACGATCTGGGCCGTTCCTTGCTCATTGCCGTCGGGTCCTATGATAGGACAGGCATACAGCCGTGACTTGTAGCTCTTCTTGTTGAGAAAGCAGTTGCCGTACGCCACGGTGACCTCGTCAACCTTGCGCGGCCGCCGATTGACATCCGTATTGAAGCCGAAATCGTACGTTGCGGTGATGGTGCTGATCACGATCTCCCGCGAGCGGTTGAGCACCTGGCCGAAGAGGATCTGGGTCTTCTTGTCCTTCACCAGCGGAACCAGACGGTTGATGTTGGCTTCGATGAGCTGTTTGTCGTTTTCGGGAAGTTTGCCGTGATCGCGGTCTTTGGCGTAGTCGTCTTGCCGCTCCTCATAGTTCGACATGTGCAGCTTGCGCCACGTATTGAAGTCGGGACACGCCAGAACCCTGACCGCCTCGACACCCGCCGAATCGATCTGCTTGTCGAGCGCGCTGGACTGGACGAAAAAGATCACCACACCGAAGAAGAGCAGGATCACGGCGAGCGCGATGCTGACGGTCAGCGCCAGGTTGAAGGAGATCCCCTTGCCATGGAGGCGCGGCATCTCGCCGTCGCGGTAGATGACCGACGAGTCGCGGCCGACCTCCTTGTCCTTCTCCTTGCCTTTACCCCTGCCGCCTTTCCGTCCCCGGCGCGAGGGTTTCTCCTCTTCCGCTTCGAGCTCCTCGAGCTCTTCTACTTCTTCGATCTCTTCTTTCTGCCTGGATTTCTTACCATGCTTTGGACGTACAGCCATTTTTGCACCTGTTTTAAAGTTGAGTCATGAGATTTTTACAGAACAGTAAAGGGCTCATTATACGCTGGTTTGTCGCCATGCTCCACAGAATATCTAGCACTCGAGCAGTGTCCCCGGCCGAGGGGCCCTCGTCGGTTTTAAAACCCCACACCCAGGTAGTAATCACGGTAGACGACGACGGCGAGCAGCGCGTAGAGGCCGGCCACGATGTCATCGAGCATGATCCCCCACCCTCCCGCAAGGCTCTCGATCCTGCGCGCCGGCGGCGGCTTGATCACGTCGAAGAGCCGGAAGACGAAGAAGGCCACGAGCAACTCGCCGATGCCGGGACGTGGCCCTGAGAACCGCAGCAAGGCCACGAAGTACCCGGCCACCTCGTCGAGCACGAAGGGCCCCGGGTCCTTGCGCCCCCACTTCTTCTCGCCCCAGAAGCCGAGCGGTATCCCCAGAGCCAGCGTGATCGCCACGATGATCAGACACGCCAGACCGTAGTGGATCGAAGCGGGGATCAGCAGGGCCAGGACGAGGGCTCCCGCCGTGCCGACCGTGCCGGAGGCGAAGGGTGAGTAGCCGGTGTAGAAAAACGTGGCGGTCAGTTCCTTCAAGCGGTCCAAGGTCTCACTCCTTCCCAGAGTTCAGGATCCGGGCGGCCCGCATCATGTAGACCATGCCGGAATAGACGGTGAGGACGATCACAATGGTGATCAACGTGTGTACGCCGTAGCGCACAACGGCTTCGAGGGTCGCGTCGGCGCCAGTCCCGGCGCCGACGATCACCTGGTGCAGCAGGATCATGGGGATGGCCACCGACTGCGCGAGCATCTTCAGCTTCCCGGACCAGCCGGCCGGGAAGCTGTGGCCGCGGGTTTCGATGAAACCGCGCAGACCGGTCACGAGGAACTCCCGCGACACGATGAGCACCACCGCCCACGGTGGCAGCAGCGCCCGACCCCAGTCGCTGGCACAGATGAAGATCAAGGTGCCGCAAACCAGGATCTTGTCCGCCATCGGGTCGGCAACCCGCCCGAAATCGGTGATCTGGTTCAGTTTTCTGGCCAGGTAGCCGTCGAGGGCGTCGGTGGCGACGACGATCGTGAACAGAACCAGCGCCACGAGGGGCAGCACCGATCCGGGCTCGTTCCCGTCGATCGCGATCAGCAGCCCGAAGAGAACGAGGGACCCCACGATGCGTCCCACGGTGATCGTGTTGGGTATGTTCAAGGTGTTTTCTTCGACTCCCTCCCGTTTCTTCGGGGCACACGACAACAGGGCACGCCAAACAGAGTCAGATCACCTCACGGCCGGCATCTGACGTCGCCGCGGGATCAACCCTTCCTGCAGCGTTTGTTGCGGTCTTTCTTGCGGTGGTTTTTACGGGATCGGGAAACAGATCGTCCGGCACGCTCCGAAGAGCGCAGAGGCTCGGCGATCAGGTCGTATCCGGAATAACCGGTAAAACGGACAGGAATGATGACGCCGCTCTCGATCCCGGGTCCCGAAAGCACCACGCTACAGTCGATGTCAGGGGCGTCGGCCTTGGTGCGGCCGCGCCCGCAGCCGTTTGAGGAGGAGTCCACTATAACGTCTGCTTCGCGGCCCACAAGAGCTATATTGCACTCCTCGATGACCGTTTTTTGAAAGGTCATGACCTTCTCGATACGCGCGGTCACCTCGGCCGAACTGGGACGCGGCGCGTCGAGGCCGGCGGCGGCGGTTCCCGGCTCGGGCGAGAAGGCGAAGGCTCCGAGCCTCTCGAATCGGGCGACCTGCAGGAACCGGAAGAGCTCCTCGAAGCGTTCCTCCGTCTCGCCGGGGTAGCCGATGATCACCGAGGTGCGCAGCACGATCTCAGGCACGGCATCGCGCAGGCGGGTGACGAGGGAATCGAGCAGTTCGGGAGGTGTGCGGCGGCGCATGCTCTCGAGGATCGCGTCGTTGTAGTGCTGGATCGGCACGTCGAGGTAGGGCAGCACCTTGGGATTGCCGGCGATGGTCTCGATCAGCGCGTCGGTGACATGCGATGGAAAGGCGTAGAGGATGCGGATCCAGCGGATTTTGGGAATACGCGCAAGCGCCTGCAGCAGCTCGGCGAGGGTGGCCGGTGGATCGAGGTCGCGGCCGTAGTCGGTGGTGTCCTCGGCCACGAGGTTGAGCTCCTTGACGCCGGCCTCGGCCAGCCCGCGGGCCTCGTCGACGAGCAGCGGGATCGGCTTGGAGCTGAGCCGCCCGCGGATTTCAGGGATCGTGCAGAAGGCGCAGCGATGGTTGCACCCCTCGGCGATGCGCAGATACGCCGTATGGGAGGCTGTCAGGAGGGCGCGCGAGAGATCGGAGGTCGCGGTTCGCGGGCGTCCGCCTGTCGCGCCTGCAAAGCGCGCGGCGTCGGGTGGTTCCGGCGGCGGTGGATCAGCGGCCGCGCCCCCGCGCTCGAGCAGGCCGCGGATCACCCCGACCAGCCCGGAATAGTCCGAGATCGGCAAAAATGCGTCCACCGCCGGCAGACGGGCCAGCAGCTCGGTCCCGAAGCGCTGGACCAGGCAGCCCACGACCACGACGCCGCGGATCACGCCCCCCGCCTTGAGCCGGCACAGATCCTGGATGGTCTGCTCCGACTCGTCCACGGCGACCTGTATGAAGCCGCAGGTGTTCACCACGACCACGTCGCTCTCGGCCGGCTCGTAGACGATCTCCATGCGGCCATCGAGCAGATGGCTCGCGATGACCTCGGAGTCGACGAGGTTCTTGGGACAACCGAGGGAGACGAGACAGATCTTGATTTTCTTTCGGGCCATCCGGGCTGGGTATCCTCACTGTGAGCTCGACGCTTCGAACCTTTTGATAACAGCGATCCCTCTCGAAAAAGATCATCGGGCGCTCGTCGAGCCTACCTATAATCGAGCTTGTTCGAGCCAGGTCAAGTCTTGTATTGGCCAGGAGCCCACATTAACGTATAGGCGCGATGCTGAATCGGCAGCTTCTACGATGTCGCGTTGATAGTTAACAGAGGTGCAATGGCATGACCGAGCCTTCAAAAGACCTGGTGGTCTACAACTCGCTGGTGCGCAAGAAAGAGATCTTTACTCCGATCGATCCCCCCTTCGTGGGCATCTACGTCTGCGGTCCCACGGTGTACGGCCACTCCCACCTGGGTCACGCCAAGACCTACATCTGCTTCGACGTCATCGTGCGCTACTTGCGCCACCTGGGGTACCGGGTGCGCTACGTCCAGAATATTACTGATGTGGGACACCTCACGGAAGACACCGAAGAGGACAAGATCCTGAAGCAATCGAGTCTTGAGAAGATCGAGCCGATGGAGGTGGTCGAAAAATACACCGCCTCCTACTTCGAGGACATGGACGAGCTCAACGTGCGGCGCCCCGACATTTCACCGCGCGCCTCGGGCCATGTTCCCGAGCAGATCGAGCTGATCGCGCGACTCATCGAACGGCAGGCGGCCTACGAGGCCAAGGGTAATGTCTACTTCGCTGTGGAATCTTTTGCGGGGTACGGCAAGCTCTCGGGGCGCCGGCTCGAGGACCAGAAGCCCGGCGCGCGCGTCGAGGTGGACACAGACAAGCGCCATCCTGCTGATTTCCTTTTGTGGCGGAGGGCCGCGCCCGAGCACATTCTCAAATGGAACTCGCCGTGGGGGCCGGGTTACCCCGGGTGGCACCTGGAATGCTCGGTGATGGCCATGCGCTACCTGGGCGAGACCGTCGATCTGCACGGCGGCGGCCTGGAGAACCAGTTTCCGCATCACGAATGCGAGATCGCCCAGTCGGAGACGGCCACGCAGAAGCCCTTCGTGCGCTACTGGCTGCACAACAACATGCTCACCGTGGACGGCCAGAAGATGGGTAAGTCGCTGGGCAACTTCGTGACCCTCAAGGACGCCTTCCGCGAGCACGCGCCCTCACTGGTGCGCTACTATATGCTGGGCAGCCACTACCGCGCCGTGCTCGACTACTCCGAACAGGCGTTGAAAGCGGCGTCGAACGGCCTGAGCCGGCTGCGCACGGCCTATCACCTGGTGGCGGACCGCCTCGCCAAGGCGCCGGCCGAGGACTCGGCCACGGCGTCGGTTGCGCTGCGGGAGGCCGTCGCGACCGCCATGTCGCAGTTCGCCGAGGCTATGAACGACGATTTCAACACGCCCAGGGCTTTGGCATCGTCCTTCGATTTCGTCTCCGCCGTCAACCGCATCGTCGAGTCGGGATCGGACGCAGAGTGCGGAAAGGAGGTCTGGGCCGCGGCCAAGGCGTTCTTCGACGAGCTCCTGGGGCTGGAGGGTGTGCTGGGAATCGACCTCGTCGGTCAGGGCGGCGCCGCGGCCAGCTCGCACGAGCCGCAGCTCGTCGAGCTCCTGCTGCAGATCAGACAGGAGATGCGGACCTCCAAAAACTTCGCCATGTCCGACAAGATCCGCGACGAGCTCCTGGAGATCGGCATCGAGATCAAAGACACCAAGGACGGCACCGAGTGGAAGACGAAGGCCGAGTGAAAGGCGGCCAAGGCTAACAGAAAGCACGATCGCGGGAGTCAATCAATCGTGACGTAGACTGAAGCCCTTCTACTCCCCGCTGCTAGAATCCGCATCCTGCGCCGGCAGGGACTGGCGGTACTGCGCGGCCTGTTCCTCTCTTCCCCAGGCCTCATAGAGCTTAGTGGGGGATCTGATGACGGAGCGTGTGCTCTCGTGTTCCGCACCATGAGCCTCTTCGCACCCCTCGTGATAGCGCAGCAGCAGGCGTTCGGCCTCTTCGAACCGGCTGGTCTCGATCAGACGCGCCCCGAATGCACGCGCGATCTCTACATTCCTCGAGTTCCAAGGCTCTCCATCACGCGCAGGGTGATCGGATGATTCGATCCCAGGAGAGCATGCCTCATCTCGAGGCCCTCCCGGGCCAGGGAGAGCGCCTCGGTGTAGTGGCGCTCGTTGTGCAGCACTATCAGCAGATAATCGATCGACTTGAGGGTGTCGGGATGCGGCGCTCCAAATGTCTGTTTTTGGATTTAACATATTTACAGAACATATCGGCATCCAACCCGATCGTATCAACACAGTATCCTCGTGCCCAAAAATGATTACCCCAATTAGGTTTTTTCTTCAGGTACGGAAACTTTTTGAACACCCTTATCGCTGAACGCCCTTTCAGCGCACCCATCAAATTCGATATTGATACTTTCGGAGGTACCATAGTGATAAGATGGTTGTGATCTCTCTGCACATTCAACTCGATCGACACACAGTTCAACTGGCCTAGAAATATTTGGATGCAGTTGTACACCTCCTGCCCCACTGCGCCGTGTAGAATCCGGTAACGATACTTCGGTACCCAAACGATATGGTACTGGCAGTGCCAAATCGCGTGTGATAGTTTACGAAATCGGCCCACTTGCGTTTTCTTTCTCGATGTTGCGGGAACAACTCAAGCATAAAGGTAGCAAGTGGGCCGTCTTACGGCAAAGCCTTCAGACTCTGACCACACCCAAAGGACGTGGGTTTTTAGAACCCACTAAACATAATGAATAATCGTACGTGAATCGAATGGCTCGTAGAAAAAACTCACACCCGAATATGGTAATCTCCTTCCACGTGTGCCAGCTTTAAATTAGGTCATCATTGTGGGCATTATTAACCATGAATCTGCTTCCTTATTTCTTCTTTTACTTTTTGATTAAGAACATCTATCGAAATAAGCTCCTTGTCTATAGCATCAACGATAATTTTCTTTAGCTCCCTCTTCGTAAAACGCTTGTACTGATTTATTTTGATTGCCGCTGCAATTCCAGTAGCTACGGCGCTCAATCGAGTCAAATCGACATTTATAGCATCAGCATGATATTGGCGTAAACTAACGACGGGCGTTCGACCATCACTTGATTCAATTATAATTCGATTGGATTCGAAAAATTCCTTATCAACCCAAGCTAGATCCATCGTCTCGATACGGTCTGCTGCTGCAACGAAAGCAAGTGCAATATCACAAAGCTCATTATCATTGGAAGGCTTGTCGATATGCCATAGAGACATGCTGTTATTTCTAGTACGCAAGTCAGCTGTTACAGCATCTGCCGGAATTTGACCTGAAGCGAATCTCCCTTCAGTTTCCCATTTGGCTCGTGAAATCTTTCTTATGAAAAATGACATAATCAATAATCTTCCAGATCCTGGATGACACGCTGTATGTAATCGGCCAACCAAGTGCATTGCTCTTTATGCGCCTGTAAACAAGTGATCAGTCCAACGTCGTCCCAGGTTTCAATCGCTCGAATCGCCGAATCTCGTAATTCAATGCATGGAGACGAAAGGCATAGTTGGACGACTCGACACCTCCAATCTTTTGAAGATGAATATTGTCTCGCTAGCAGATGAAGAAATTCTGCTTTTATACTTGTGCCCCAACAATCAGTGGAAAGTTTTTTGAATATCCAATCGTTGGCAAAAATTCCTAAATTTTCTATTAAAGTTGAAATAATATCTTCGGCAGGATGCGAGCTGCCATCTTCAACTGGATCGGCTTCTAGTCTTGATAAAATCTGAGATTCCAATAGCAAGATTTGTCTTTCATATAAACCCGAATTCGGACTCACACGCTTCAATGTTGACGACCGTAAAAAATGAGAAAACTCTAGATGAGGGGATTCCGCCGAAGAGGAATCGTTCTTTATGTTTTCCATCTTTCTTAAAAGCTCAGACGCCGTCGCAGAAACTCCATATGAATTATTCTCCCACGTTGAAACATTGAATTTTGGTTCTATCACCCATCTCCTGCTACTTTCTGTTGGAATCGCAAATAAGATGTTAGGCAAGTAATTCTCATATTCTATCCTCTGAGTAGATCTTGATCCAATCATATCAATCTCCATTGAAGATCTCTCTAGTGGCATCTGTTAAGATTGCTTCAAATGCGATTCCTTCTCGCTTATGTAAATCATCTACTATACTCATAATTTCATTTATTTCTTTACCTTCAGTGTTCTCACAAATGAAATCCAAATCCAAAGCGATAGCCGAATGTCCGCCAGATGCATCAACAGTCGCCTGCGTGAAAAGTAGTGTTACATCATCAGCATATGTGTATTTCACTTTCGAAAAAAAACTCGCCACTTGACTTTCCAAATCGGGAACGAATAGTTTTCCATATCGAAAATATGTTACCCAATCAATACTACTTCCCGGCAGCACGATCTTGTTAATGTATCGTACCCCAATGCGTGATACACCAATAGACTGGGTAATCTCATAGTAAGCACGAAGTGCTATATCGATCCGCTCACGAAATGCACTCCAACCATCGTAGGGCTTGAGTGTATTGACGCTTAGTATGTCTGGCGCGAGTGAAATCAATCGAATCCCATCTTCTGAGACCAACTGAATTCTGTCGACTCCCTCTTGTACAGTGAGATTCGGTGATCTACCTGGTAAAGACTGAACTATAGCTTCTCTAGCTAATTGAGTTCGAGGCTTTCCGGAGTACTGTTTTTTAATATTCTGGTGCTCATGGAGTTTCCCAGGAATTGTCATGTCCCATTCTTGCCCCGGCCCGGGGACAAAGCGAAACTCAACTACAGCTTCCTCGATTGGTGGGTGTTTATAGCATTTTGCCACGTTCTACCCTCCCGTCAGCGTTTATATCCTTCGATCATCCAAGAAATGAATTGTTTCGTCTAACTTCCTTCTATACAGCAATCTGGGACCGCTTGTCAAGGATTTAGCCCGGCTTTCGCAGTTGAGGAAAAATATCTACTTTTTTCGGTGATCGAGGGGGTTGGCTTTCAGGTTTTTGATCGTAAGTCATTCATTGAGGGCGCCTGTTTTCAGCAATGAAGTAGGAAGGCCGTGTAGTGAAAACCAGGCCGGTTGTTTGAGCTGATTGAGTCACTAAAATGCGGTCATGGTCATCCGACCTTGCTACCGCAAAAAGAAGGGCAAGAGGCACGCGTACTGGGCACTCGTCGAGTCCTATCGCTCTGAGCGTGGGCCCAGACAGCGGTCTTGGCGTACTTGGGAGAGCTTGACCAGAAGGGACGTTTAGGGGTCAAACGCGCAGCGTTGGGGAATGTTTGCCGAGATCGGAGGGATCTTTTTGATTCTGGCGAACCGGAATGGGTCGAACATCGACTGCCGGATCTATGAATACGGATTCGCTCGCCTTCGGTGTCCTAAGTATCCCAAAGAAAACCTCTTAGATTTTTCTTGCAACAGCCATCTGTGCCCCTCTTGCGAACAGAAGCGCATGCTTGTCTTTGCCGATAAGGTCACAGACGACATCCATCTATCTGTGCCTCATCGCTTCTGGACCTTTTCGATCCCCAAAGCGATCCGCGGAATTTTGCTCCGCGACAGGCGGCTTTTGAAGCTGATTCCGAGATGTGCCTTCGAGGCGGTCAAGCAGGCCATGAAGGAGACCTTGCCCCGGGACAACGCTGCGGGCGAGGCGTGTAGCCATCCTTGCCATTCACACCGCGGGCAACCTTCTGCATCGGAATCCTTATATTCATGGGATCGTTAGTGAGGGCCTCTTCGAACGCGCCAGACCGGCTGCTGAATCCTGAACTCTACTTTCTTTTCCCTGACTACGGTCGATCCACCACCGCAGCGGATCGCAATGCGGCGTAACTGTGCCCGATTGGCACGCATCGTATGGGGAATCAGGATCATTTTGTGGTGTGGAATTCATCCCTGTAGGTGCCGATTGCTTCGAAGGGAATCGGTTCAAAACCCGGCATGGCTTCGCGGAGCTTCTGCTCGTCGACGATCGTGAAGTCCAGGGCGGGACCGTCTGCCAACAAGGGATCAGCGGCCGTTGTCACGTAGTTGCGCTCTTCGGTCTGTCTCTGCCGCGAATAGGGTCTCTCGAAGATCGCGGCCAGTCGCGGATAGCGGCTCTTGTAAGGCTCGCTCAGGATGTCGACTTCACGGAGAAGGCGCGTCTGCTGCAGTTCGGATTCGAGAAACTCCGTCCACCGTTTCTGGTTCCAGAGGTCGTACTTGATCATGACCCGACAATCGATGACCAGGTTGTTGATGAAGGTGTTGAACTGGCCCCCGTGATACTTGACCGCACCGTTGCTCCCGCAGCGGTAGAATACGTTGCCGTAGACGTACTGGCCCGAATCACCGTCGTCGAAGAAGATGCCCGAATTTCCGTAGCCGCCGACATGCGAGCTATCTGTGTCGTGAAAAAAGTTGTACCGGAAGATGTTGCCGGCGTGCGACGGGTTGCGACCCATGTAGATCGCTCCCTGGTCCGACATCTCACCGATCAAACGGCCCATCTCGTTGTATTCGATCACATGATCATTCCCCGAGAGCAGAACCGCCTGTCCCGGACAGTCGTGAAGGTGGCAGTGTTCGATCCGATTGCCGACAACTGCAATACTCACACAGGGTCGATAAGTTTTATACCACCGGTTGACGCGGCTGATATCGCAGTTGCGGACAAAACACCCGCCAGGCTGAAGTGTTCGGCGATCACCCCCGCTCATCGCGATCCCGCCGGCGCCGCAGTCATGGACATCGCAGCTCAGGACGCCATGCCGGGAGCCGGCCATACGGACAGCCAGCTTGCCGAGATTACGAAAGGTGCAACCTGTGATCAAAACGTCCTCGCCGCCGTCGATCCGCACGGCCGTGTCACGTGTGTTCTCGAAAGTGATCCCTTTCCAGCGCAGGTGTGAAACTTTGTCCATGACCACCATGGGCTGCGCCATCAAAGAGACCTGGAGTGTGGCATCTTCGATCGGCATGGCCGATGCGAAGGGCAGCAAGTAGGCCATACCCGATCCGCGGTCGACGTAGTATTCGCCGGGAATGTCGATCTCCTCGAGCAGGTTGACGGCATGCCACTTCCAGAGGCTCTTTTGTTTGCTGTTGCCACAGCCGTAGCGGTACGACTGGACGGTGGTGAACGTGCCTTCTTGCGGATCGATGCGGGCGATCCGGACCGTGTCGTCGGCAAATCCCCAGGTGAAGATGCCCGAGATGTAGAGATCGGGGGCGTCGATCCAGCGCAGCGCCCTTTCCGTATCGTACCGGAACACTCCACCACGGTTGCTCATGTCTCCGTGGCGTGGCACACTCCCCTTGTCGAGAACTTCGCCGAGCGGTATACGCGGCTCGCCTTCGTTAGGCCAGCGCGCGATGGCCAGCGGCTGGCCGTCGATGAACACCTCCACCGGTGCAGGAAGGGTCGGGCGTCCGAATCCGCGTGGTCCGAATTCACCGAAATCGTCGACACCGAGCGATCGCAGATCGAGCTGGTAGACTGTATCGTGGGCCTTCGGCGGCAGGCGGTTCGAAATCGCTGGATCGGTCACCTTCGCACACATCTCACCTGAAACGAACAATCCGCCGTCCACAATCACCGCCGCGCCTGGTTCCGCCTGGTAGGTGATCGTGTGTCCCGGATGTCCTGCGTCGCAACTCTCCAGCGCGAAGGTCCGCGTTCTAAAGTACCGGCCTTCGAGGAGCGTGACGACCAGATCGATCTCGTCGTCGATATCGCGCAGAGAGTCACGTGCTGCCTCGAGTGTTCTGAACGGGGCGGCACGGGTTCCGGGATTCGAGTCAGCGCCCGTGGGGGAGACGAAGACCTCGCGTACAGCCGCGATCCTGATGGCTTGGCCGCAGCGCGCGGCCAGATCGACGTCGAGAACCGTAACGGCGTTGACCGCCAGCCGGTCGATGCGGACCTGCGTCCTCGTTTTCACTGTGGAATCGTCGCTATAGATGTGCGCCACATATCCGCGTTCCCCGTCGAGAAAGTCGAGCGGCAGCCTCACGGTCCGTGGTTGCGCACCGTTCATGCAGCCCACGTACCAGTCCTGGCCGCTGCGGCGCGCGATGAGGGCGTACTCGCCGATCGCGCCGCAGATGACATGCGTATCGTCCCAGACGACCGGTAGGTGATCGAAAAACTCCAGCTCCGGCTCGCGGCCGATGGCATTCTTCTGGCCACCCGCTCCGCCTTTCGTCCCCGGCGAACCGATCGGCCGGTCGTACCAATAGAGGAACTGCCACGGGCTGTACAGACATACGGCCTTGGCCAACTGATAGGCATGGCTCGCTTGGCGGTCGACCCGGCTGTCGTAGTAGCAGATCGTGTTGTCGGCCGCCCCGCACAGCATCCGCGTGAAGAGGATCGTGAGCGTCTGTTCGTTCGTCGGCGAGGTCTCGTCGCCTGCGATGCCTTCCTGCGTCATCAGGTTGGGGTAGGTCCGCGAGAACCCGGTGGGGCGGTACTCGTCGTGGACGTCGACCATCAGCTCGTGTGCCGCAGCTTTCCCGACCGCGTCGTGCAGCCAGCTCGTCCATCTCTGTGATCCCACGTTGACGAAGCCGTACTTCACACCCTTGATGCCCCACTTCTTGAAGAGCGGAAGTAGCGCATCGATCTGCTTCTCGAGCGCGCGCCGGTTGACGTAGAGGATGATCCCGACACCACTTTCGCTGGCGTAGCGTATGACCGCGGGCAGGTCGAGAGGGCCGGGCGAACGTTTGGGATCGACACTCACGGTCGTGGCGTCCGCGGCATCGTCGTATTCGTGACCGTACCAACCGGCGTCGAACTCGACGTACTGAATCCCATGAGCAGCCGCGAAGTCGACGCACGCGCGGCCGCCGTCCGTAGTGAGCGTGACCTCCCGTATCACTTTGCCCGGCTTGATCCACGACGTATCCTCGATTGCGCAGGGATCGTTCAGATTCAGGAGGAGATCGTTGTTTTCGAGCAGCGCCCCGGGGCTGCGGCCGACCATGACGACCCGCCAGGGAGAACGGAAGGGCAGACCGCAGGTGGCCTTGCCGTTCAGATCGGCAACCAGGGAGAACGCGCTCTCAGGAAGCGGCGCAAGCTTCATGCGGGCGAAGTCGACGAGCCGCGCCTCGGCGATCGCCATGAAAACTTCGTCGGCGGTGCGCAGCAGCAGGGGGCGCTCGCATCCGCGCTCGATCTCGCTGATCGGCACCCTCTTGTACCTGCCTTGAGCTGAGTAAACCGCCCAGGCATCATGGTCGGCGCTGAACCTGAACTCGGTCAGATCATGACTGATCCGGATCTTATCCAATCCGGACTGTTCGGGAACGCGGTAACAGAAGGCGATGCCCTCGTTGTAAGCGCGAAACTCGATTGTAGCTTCCAACCGCGGAGGCTCGATCCGCCGCACGGTGACAGCCAGGCTGTTGTAGTGATCGCGGACCGTGCTGCGCTCGCCGTACACCGGTGCCCACGTGGAATCGGCCGCACCAGTCTCGGTCGCGACGACCTCGAGGCCCTGCGCGAACGCCATGGGGGCCAGGGCATTTCCATCGATGGCGGTCTCGTCCAGCATCATCCCCAGTCGGGATGGCCCGACGATTTTGCGGCCTTCGAAGGACAGGTTGTAGACCGGGATGCCGGTCGCGCCGTCCCGATCCCGGATATCGACAGTGACGGTCAAGCTCTCATCGGGTGATTCGAGCGTGAAGCTTTCCGATTCGACAGCATAGGCGGAGACAACCATGGAAACCTGCAGGAGAGCAAGTGGCAACATCTTGAGGCAATTCACAGCAGTCAGCTCCCGAGATATGAATGGACAGACGACCGGCTCCCGAAGTATCGGGAATGGCGGTATCGGTTCTTACGTTGCGACAGCACAATCTTGCCGGCGTGACCGTCCGCTTGCTGACCACCAGCCGCCGACCGCGTCTCCGCCGCTCTCTTCGACATATCATAGGGGATGAGGATTACCAGCGCCATGTTTGCCAGGCGATCCGCTCGGGACGACATCCCTTTCTGATTGAAAACATTTGAGGCCATTCAGTCTCGGATTCACACCTCGTTCCGGCCGATTTCGCTTTCCAGTTTATGCTAGACGAGAGACTTGGTACGCTGCGAGATCGATGAAAGGGATTGAGATTCCTATCCTCCATGAAGCCGAGTCACAAGGTCGAATCACACACGCGAGGGAGACCATGTGGTCAAACGAGATTCAAACCCTAGAACGGATTGCTACGGCACCGTATTACGGGAACGGATTGCTACGGCACCGTATTACGAGTCTTGATTTATTCGATCCTCTTCGCGGTCGACGAGCCACCGTCAGTATCGGGAGAATTCGATTCCGTTGATCAGTCCTCAGTTTCGATCATCAGAGCATCAATACACGCAGGTCAAACGGAGTGCGTCCGTCGATCAGAATTCATTCGCAAAAAACCCGTACAGTGTCGCCGTCACTTGCATCGACGTTCACCTGCAGTTCGCGCAACGATTCGTACAATTCGTCGGCATCGAGCTCGCTGAATTTGCTCAGATCGACACCCTTTTCCCCGAGTTTCTCGTTCACGCCGTTCGGAAGGACGGCGGCAAGCTTGATACCGGTGCGGATCAGCGCTAGTGGGACACGCACATTGACCTTGTCACCATCCGTGCTGTCGATGTGAATACGCAGATACTTCGGCTTCGTCGGCTGGTTTCCGTCGGCCGACGTCGTCGAGGTGGTATCTCCCGCATCACCGGATTCGAGCTTGGCCAACAGCCGTTCCGCATCATCGGCGGTGATCTTTCCCTGTGCCAGCATATCGAGTATCTGTTTGCGTTCTTCTTTCATGTCAGTCTCCTTCAGATCATTCGCACGTTGATCTGCCATCCATCGTTCGATTGCATATCAACTCGGAATCCGGACAAATGAACGCCCAACAGGAGAGCGATGCGCAGCGGCTTCGCCTGCGGAAGCCTCAGAACCCAGAAAATGACCCAGACCATCCAACCCAGCGCCCAGAACGGCCAGAGAAGAAAGGAGGGAAGGGGGATCCAAAAGCGGTGGCCGCGGCCGATTCCCACGAGTACCAGAGCAGGCAGCATCACTTCATCCTTTCCAGGGCCTCGTCGACGGTGATCTCGCCGCGGGCGACCTGCTGGAGGATCATCGAGTTCGGGTTCGGAGCCGCAAAGACCCGGTCTAGTTGGCCCACGATGCCCTTCAGCCTGTTCTTCACCGTCGGATAGCTGATGTCGAACAAATTTTCCATCTTGCGGATCGAGCCGTGGTGCCTCACGAAAGCGGTGACGAAGACCTGATCCTCCTCGGTGAGCCGCCCCAGCGCCGAAACCTCGAAGTGTCCCTCGAGATCGATCCGACAGTCGGGGCAGGTGGCCCGTGTCAGCCGCATCGGGTGACCACAGTCCGGACAGCAGGCTTTTGATAAGTCCATACCAATCTCCAATAACATTAATAAAGAACATTTTAATGTTAAATAATTCAATATAAAAATTAAAATAGTTAATTTTTGGCCTCAGTAATCTAGCGATTCAACGACTGACATTTGTTGAAGTCGGTGGCCATGAACATAGTGGTGGCAAGGAAGAGAGTGTGGAAAAGGCCTAATGTGACCTGTTGCGGCCACTTCGTAGGAACGGGAGTCGTCAGCGAAGGGCAGTCAATCCCGCTGGCGGGCGCAGCGATTCGATTTTCAGGAGACGATCAAGGAACGATCTCCACCGCGGCCGGGTTCGAGACATAATCCCACGGAAAAGCTGTAGCAAAGGCAAAATGGATCGTCCTTCCGATCCATCCCGGCTGCACGGGTAGTGCGTTCAGCGACGCCGTGGCCTTGCCTGTAGAATCGAGCGTCCCCCAGAAAGCCGAGAACATGCTCGTGTTCAGTCGGGCAAGTATGTAGTCGGTGAACCAATCCCTGTTCAGCGGGATAGTCACCAACCCGCCGGGCAGGAGCGTACCCGGCTCGGTCCCCGAGATGCTTCCGGCGATAAGATAGTTCCGTCCCCCGTTGCCGACACCGGCGTCGAGGTTCAGGTCGACTGTTCCGCCGCTGTTCGCCACGATCCAGTTCCGACTCAGGGACAGCGGGCCGAGTGAGTGAAAGTACAGCACGCCGGCCGGTCCATGGCTGGGGGTCCAAACGTCCTGGCCACAGAGAATGTCGAGGACTCCGTCGCCGTCCCAATCAGCCACGTCGGGCCGCGCGCGGGAGTCGGTGTCGATGATCTGTCCCCCGGCCGCCATCTGGATCCTACCATCGAAAACCGGGGCCGCATCAGTGCCTTTGTTTTCGTAGTAGAATATGTAGCCGAACTCCTCACCCACGATGAGGTCCTTTTTTCCGTCGCGGTTCCAGTCGGCAACAACTGGATTGGATCGCATCGAAACCTTCAGGTCCTTCACACCATCCTTGATATAGACCGCGCTGTTGAAGACCGGATCGGAATTGGTGCCTTCGTTGATCAGGAGATTCACCTTCCCCGAACCTTCACCACAGAAGAGATCTTTCTTGGTGTCGTTGTTCCAGTCGACCACGCCGGGGAAGGAGACATCGACACAGTCGAAATCAGCTCCCGCAAGCTGGAGATGAGTGTACCCGCTGAAAACCGGATCGCTGTCGGTTCCCGTGTTGAGATAGATCCGCACCTTGCCGTCATAACCGCCCGTAATGAGATCTTTCCTGCCATCGTCGTTCCAGTCCACTACTCGTGGAGTTGCGCCGATGCATCATCCATAGGACGCCGTGATAGGTGAGCCGTTCGATTCCACGTAGGACCAACCGTTGAAAAGAGGATTCAGGTCGGTGCCTCGGTTCAGGAACAGCTTGATGTAGCCATAGGAGAACTGGCCGACCAGAAGGTCCTTGGCCCCGTCATTGTTCCAATCGACGGCACACGGCACAGAGCAGTAGTCCACTTTCAGGTCTCCTCCGCCTTCCTGGATGAAAACCGGTGCCTCGAGGTCGGGTGCATCGGCGCGGAGAATACCCGCGGCCATGAAGACTGTCACTCCGGCTACAGCGAGCATGACAATTAATTTGGTTATCATGAATGGACTCCTCGTCGTGATGACGAAAGCGAGAGCTTCGCGAGTTGGGTTCAGCTCGTTCTGAAGAGCAAGATAGCATAAAGAAAAACCCACCTTTTTTCTATTTCATTCCCAGACCCTTGCCTCCGGCTGACGAGGTCGTTCGGCACGGGCTGTGCATCACCTGCCCAAAGGGTTCTTGGATCAATCTCGACAACGGTGCTCATCGAGGATCGAGGATTGTATAATAAGAACGCGGACTGGATGTTTGAAGACAAAGAATTCCAGATCACTCGCTGAACGGGTCCACCCAGCGGGAATCCGGAGCGCTGAACATCTCATCATGACAAGACTCGGGAAGCTCAGAACGGTAGCAATGATCGCCCTGTTCGTGATTGCGGCGGGAGTCGCGACGGCGCAGGAACTGGTGCCGGCCGCTCGCAGCCAGGTGGATGGCATTGGTCGGGTTCGGTTCACGAAGAAGATCGTAGTCGGCGCTGAAAAACTCCGCCCGCAGGCGCAGGCCTTCGCTGACGGATTGCGTAGACTCGGTGTCGGTCAGCCGGAAGTTTTGGATCTTCCAGGGAGGCGTGATGCAGGAAGCGTCTCCTTCGAGCTCAGGAAGTTGCCTGGCGGCCTGACCTACCGGATCATCCTTGTCGAGTACGTATTCAACGACGGCATCGTTATTATCAGTACAGAGGATGAGTCCGATGGTCGGATTGTCCTCAGGAGCGCATACCTCCCGGTCAAAGTAATGAACATGTGCTTGATCGGCACGAGCCACAATCGATCGGTTCCGCGTCACGGCCACATTCAGCCGCCTCTTCGCCTGATCCGAAGAGCTGCGCCAGTTCAACGACGAGACCTTTACGACTGTTGAGAAAGAAATACGCTCCATGTTCGGGGTTTTGGGGCGGTTGGATTCACTTATGCCACGAAGGAGAGATCGGACCAGTAGAGAGTGGTTCCTTTTCCGATTTGAAGCGTCTCAATTCGAGAGCTCAGCACATTCCGGCAGGTTTCATTGCCCACTTCAGGCAAGAAGAGTGGGCTTGGCACGCCACGAGATCAACCATGGGAATTGAGATTCCTGTCCCCCTGCGCCAGTGCGGAAAAGCGATGGCGGAGCTCATTCCTCTCTTCTTCAGCATCGGGCCGAGGCTGATCGAAGAGACCCTGTAGAGCCCCCCCTGCCCCCTGCTCTTCCTGCTCCAGCAGGATTTCCAGCTCGGCCTGATTGAGCATTCTAAGTTCTTGAGCCGGTACAACGCCGCGAGCCGGCTCACGCCGAAGTGGTGCGCCAGCATCACGACATCGTGCATTCGGATCGACTGTCTGCCGGGCGCGAGACGAACACCGACGCGATGCGCCTCCTCCTCGTCGTAGATGTCGGCCTGCAGCCTCCCGCAGTGAGAAGATCATGGGCTCGTCCTCGGCCAACTCGGGGTGGCGGCGGAAGAGGGCTGCGAGAGCGTCCTCTTCGCGCAACTCCTCGACTAGGAACTCGCGGATGTCGTGACCGTACAAATAGGCCAGCTAGCCGAGCTCGAGACTGGAGGTAACTCGGTTGCCCGCCTCTATCTGGGAGATCGTCGAGCGCGATACACCCAGGTGCCGGGCGATGTCCTCCTGTTTCATGGGGCAAGCTTCGCGGACAGACTGATGATTTTCACATTCCTCTTCACATTCCGCAAAATGAGTCGTATTGTTGGTAGTGTTTATCGAGCGCTACCCTCCCTAATGCAAGTGGTCCCGGTTTCCCGGAAGGAGGTAATTTGACTGCCAAATACGACCCCCTCGTGGCTCCTCCTCCCGAGGAGGTGCCTCTCCCGAATGCCCCTCTGGTGAGGGTGATTGCGCAGGTGCAGTTTCCGCCTATCCTCGCGGTGGAGAAGAAGGATTTCGTTGCGCCGTTTCAAGAGGAGATCCGCCGCGAGTATCCCCGTCTGCGACGTGAACAAGCCCAGAGCCTGCACTTTGGCCCGGATAGTATTGCTCCAGGTGAAACACGAATCGCGTGGCGGTTCACGAACGCCGATGACACCTGGCGCGTATCACTCACCTCCGAGTTCGTTGCTCTTGAGACAACCGCCTACTCGAGCCGAAGCGACTTCGTCGCTCGCGTGAAAAAGGTTCTTCAAGCAGTGGCTCGTCATCTCGAGCCTGCAGGCATTGACCGGGTCGGACTACGCTACATCGACCGGGTTGTCGGCCCAGAGCTCCAAGAGATCAAAAATCTAGTCCGGCCGGACATACTCGGAATAGTCCTCACTCCACTTTTTGAACATGCAAGACTCGAACTCAGCGAGACCCTCCTGAAGGTACCAGATGCCGATGCAGAACTCCGCACCCGTTGGGGACACCTGCCCGAGGGCCTCTCCGTGGACCCCAATGCGATCGAACCGGTCCAGGAGAAGAGCTGGATTCTCGATCTCGACCAGTTCTCGAACCGGCAAGACGATTTTTCTACGGACGCGCTTGGGGTGCGGCTCCAAGCATTCGCTGAACGAATCTACACGATGTTCCGCTGGGCTGTAACCGACGAGTTCCTTCGCCGCTTCGGAGGCACGCCATGAGTCCGCAACTCGCTGACCAAACAATGCCCTCGACCTCCGCTCAAGGAGCGATGGGATCCATATCGGATCCGCTGCTTCGCGGTGTGGTCAAGAGTGTTCTTCCCAAACCCGGAACCGCAGCCCGAAGCCTGCCCGCCATCGAATGGGCGGACGGGTTGCGGCAGTTCTCTTCGACGATCAGCCTGGTGCAGCCGACTGTAGACGAAGGATCGAAGGCGCTCAAGACAAGCGCCGCCATCTCGGAGCTCCGCCTTCTGTCCGGCTTGACCTGGGAGCTGCTCGCGCGCGTCTTCCGGGTTGCGCGACGCAGCCTGCACTTCTGGGCAAGCGGCAAGCCGATGAACGCCCCGAACGAGGAACACCTCCACAGGCTGCTAGCGGTGCTCCGGCGTGCCGATCGAGGAACCGCAACCGAGAACCGGGCGGTACTCCTTCGTGAGTATGACGGCATGATCCCGATCGACCTCTTGGCTGAGCGGAAGTACGACCGATTTTTGGAGCTGGTCGGCGAGGGTCATTGCCGGCGGCGTATCGAGCTGACCCCTTTGTCACAAGAGGCGCTGGAAGCGCGCAAGCCGCTGCCGCCATGGGTGCAGATGGACTCTTGTCAGGACCGGATTCACCGCGAAGTCGGGCGCGGACGCGGGGCTCGAACCGCGAGGAGCAAGCGGCGTGAGCGGAAGTGATGTACGTGATCGTATCGACGCAACTCTGCGGAACTGGCGCCAGGGAGATTGCGCCCTCGGGGAACAATGGTTCCTCTACCGCCTGGATGTTGACGCTCCCCTGACGGAAGCGGCGGTGCAGGCGGCAAGCGAAGGAACGGGTACCTGCGAGGCCGAGGTCCGGGGGTTAATGGCCGCCACCCAGACTTGCGATATCGTTCGTTCTTGCGGTACCCGACAGTTCGTCGAAGTCTGCCCGCTGGTCGAGGTCAAGCCTGACAGGATAGTGGAAATTCGGCGCGGGCGCCGGCCGAACTACGCATATGTTCCCGGTGTAGCGGAGCACGGGCTCGTCGCCGATCTCGACCGGGTGATGACGGTCGAGAAGGCGGTGGTGGCAGGTTGGGAGCGCACAGAGGGATGCCGCGACGATAGCGAGCGCCGCCGATTGGCGCTGGCCCTGGCGCGCAAGCGGGCGCGGATCGCCTTTCCGGACGACTTTGTCGAACTCGTCCGAGCTCTCACCCAGCGCATGATTTCAAAGCACGACAAGGACAGCGATGAAGGGCGTGCGTTGCGGGCTCTGCGAGAGATCCGGGTTCGTGCCGCACCCTCTTGGGATTCAGGGAAGGTCAAGATCATGTTCTGGTTCATACGTGAGGACGAATACGATTTCGAAGGACGGAGTTGGGACGACCTTCTCGATGCATGGTTGAATCGCGTCCCTGCAAGGGATCGTTTCGTATCGGTCGACGGTGTCGTCCAGACTCTCGATGATCTCACGGCACGGGATTACGTGGAGAGTGACCCGCTGGACCTCGATCACCTCTCGTTGTGAAACCACGATCTGTAACACCCTTCCTGAACGGTCAATTGCGGCAAGCGTCGCGCGGCCATGAAGACTGTCACTCCGGCTACAGCGAGCATGACAATTAATTTGGTTATCATGAATGGACTCCTCGTCGTGATGACGAAAGCGAGAGCTTCGCGAGTTGGGTTCAGCTCGTTCTGAAGAGCAAGATAGCATAAAGAAAAACCCACCTTTTTTCTATTTCATTCCCAGACCCTTGCCTCCGGCTGACGAGGTCGTTCGGCACGGGCTGTGCATCACCTGCCCAAAGGGTTCTTGGATCAATCTCGACAACGGTGCTCATCGAGGATCGAGGATTGTATAATAAGAACGCGGACTGGATGTTTGAAGACAAAGAATTCCAGATCACTCGCTGAACGGGTCCACCCAGCGGGAATCCGGAGCGCGGAACATCTCATCATGACAAGACTCGGGAAGCTCAGAACGGTAGGATTGTTCGCCCTGTTCGTGATTGCGGCGGAAGTCGCGACGGCGCAGGAACTGGTGCCGGCCGCTCGCAGTCAGGTGGATGGCATTGGTCGGGTTCGGTTCACGAAGAAGATCGTGGTCGGCGCTGAACAGCTCCTCCCGCAGGCGCAGGCCTTCGCTGACGGATTGTGTAGACTCGGTGTCGATCAGCCGGAAGTTTTGGATCTTCCAGGCAGGCGTGATGCAGGAAGCGTCTCCTTCGAGCTCAGGAAGTTGCCTGGCGGCCTGACCTACCGGATCAGCGCCCGCGATCTCAGGATCAGGGTGGAGGCCGAGGAGAGTACAGGTGCGGCGCAGGCAGCGGCCAGCCTGCTCCAGTTGGCCAGAATCGACGACTCGGGAGTCTCTTGGCCGGTGACCAAGATCAGCGACCGGCCGGACTGCAGCTATCGCAGCTTCATGGTCGATATGGGACGGAATCCCCACAGCCCTGAGGCACTTCGTGATGTAGTGGATATGTGCTGGTTCTACAAGGTGAACTACCTGCAGCTTCACCTCGCCGATGACCAGTTGTGCTCATGGCCGTCGCGAGCTTTCCCGAAACTCCAGAGTTCCAACGCCGGCTGGCACTGGGAAGACTTCGTGAAGCTCGAGGCCTACAGCCAGGCGCGTGGTGTCACGATCATTCCCGAGCTCGACGTGCCGGCGCACTCGACCTTGCTGCGAAAGAATTACCCTGAGGTCTTTGGAGAAACCCCTGAAGAATTGGCTCGCAACACGGAAGCCCGCAAGGGGATCGAGCAGTTGCTCCTCGAGATGACCTCTGTGTTCCAGTCGACGCCTTTCGTTCATATCGGTGGCGACGAAGCCTATGGCGTGGCTCAAATTCTCCAACGTGACCTCATCAACCACCTGAACCGTTTCGTCAAGAAACTCCGGAAGCGAACCATTGTGTGGGAAGGCCCCGGCCTGGGCCAGGGCGGCAACAAGGTGGACGAGGACGTGATCCATGTCAACTGGAGGACGATCAATTTTCCTGCTCGGGATATGTTGAAAGCCGGGTACGAGGTGGTGAACGCGTCGTGGGATCCGCTCTACGTAGTCGACCACTATCCGCGTACGATGTTCACGGCTGTCGAGGTCAAGCGGTGCTACGAGTGGGACCGCAGGGTGTTCGCTCACGTGAACCCAGGCATCCCCACTTTCGCAAAGCCGCACCGGGTGGAGTCCGGCAAGGGAATCCTGGGTTTCTGCATGCCCTGGTGGGAAGGGCGTGAGGAGAACCTCGTGCCGCTCTGTTTGCCGCGACTGGCCGCGGTGTCGTGCGCGGCGTGGAATCGCAAAGGAGAGCTGGACTTCGCGTCGTTTCAGCGCCGGAACGAGCTGGCGATGGCCAGATTTCGGAAGTTGACGGGGATTCCCGCCACGACCGTGCCTAAGGCCGCCGAGGTGACGCCGAAGGGCAACCTGGCTTTCGGACGGCCGGTGCGTGTCTCTATTGGTTCAACCCAGCCCCCCTTCGGCCCCGAGCGCTTGACGAACGGCATCACCGATCGATTCGATCATTTCCTCGGCTACCCGACCGCTCCCGAGCCGCTCGAAATCGTCATCGAGCTTGCGGCAGCGGCCGAGATTTCCAGAATCGTCGTTTACGAGACAGCGGTGGGGCAGAGCTACGAGGAGTACCGCGTCGAAGTCTCGGAGGACGGCAAACACTTTGTACAGGTTGGTCAAGCCGGGAAGGGGACCCGGGATCAATGCGACCACGTGGTCCACGAGTTTCCGGCGCAGGAGGCCGGCCACCTGAGAATCGTGACGAGGGGGTGCCAGGACTTCGTATTCTCCAGCTTCAGCCGTCTGACCGAGGTTCAAGTGTTCGAGTCGGTACACTGAAATGCTCCAAAGGATTGTGTCACACAGTATGTTGTTCACCAACTTGCCTGAGAGATGCCGTCAGCCCTCGTGGTTTTCGAACACAATGAATCGGTCATTGTTTGCGTTTTTGTCGGCCCTCGTCATCGTCTTTCTGACAGTTCCGGCACTCGTCGGCTGCCGCTCGATTTCCACGAACGAGCTCGCCGAAGCTTTGCGCCAAGCGAACATTCATTGCTTGGTTGTCGAGCCGGACATGACCGTCACCTCGCCCTTCGATCCCGGTTATACCGACAAGCTGCTGAGGCTCACCCGTAGCAACCTGGAGGCGATCGAGGCCTTGCTGGAGGTGGAAGTGCCTTCGACTTTGGCTGTGTTTTTCGTTGCGTTGGAGATGCCGAACATCGAGGTTCGCGACGATGGCGAGGGTGGCTTCGACATAGAGGGGCTGCGAGTGCCTGAGCACCATGGCTACCGAGCTTTCGCCATGAGCTCGAGCGAGTTTTTGTCGGTTACGATCTACTGTGCACCGCCGGGCGCGATGACAACCGCGGATGGCCGGCAGCTTTCCATGACCTTCGACTTCGACAGCTCCGCGACCATCCGTCACGAGCTGACACATGTCTGCGCCAGCGTGGCTGGTTTGAGTGGACCGACCTGGTTCAACGAAGGCCTCGCGGAGGAGTTCGAATCGATGGAGATCGATGCACACGGCGTCCTCCTGGTGACACCCTGGCCTCGGTCCCTGCGCCTGGCCGGTGACCGACACGGTCCCTACTCGATCGATGATGTTCTCGAATGGGATGAGGATTTCGGTCGTGTGAGCTCTGGCGAGGAGCAAGCCTTCCGCCTGGGCCGGCCGCTCTCCCACGCCCTTCTACGCTTCCTGCTCGAACATACCCCGGGCAAGAGTATGAGGGAGAAGCTCGAGTGTATTCTGGCGACAGAACCCGAGGAGATCCGTGCCCTCGAGACCGAGTGGAAGGCGTGGATGGAGGCTCTCGGTTCTGACGAGTCCGCTGTAGAAGCTGACTCAGGGAACGGCATGTCGACTTCCTCACCCACCAATAGAACGAAGGCGATGTCGTTCTTCAAATTCTGGAAAGAATGTGCCTTTTCGTGATCCGGGTCGGGCAGGGTATAGCGGATTTTCACGGTGAAGGCATTTGAGGCCATTCAGACTCGGATTCGCACCTCATTCCGGCCGATTTCGCTGTCCAGTTTATGCTAGAGGAGAGGACTTAGCACGCTGCGAGATCGACGAAAGGGATTGAGATTTTTATCCTCCGATCCAATATCTTCTGGGATAACGATCTGCTGATTCCGGTAGTTCTCGTCCCGATCCTCGTATCGAACGTCGATGATCAACGCTAGTGGTTTTCTGCATCCTGCGCCGGCAAGAACTGGCGGTACTGATCGGCCTGCTCCTCTTTGCCCCAGGCTCTGTAGAGCTCGATCAGGAATCTGATGACGGAGCAGGTGCTCTCGTGTTCTACGCCATGAGCCTCTTCGCACCCCTCGTGATAGCGCAGCAGCAGGCTTTCGGCCTCCTCGAACCGGCTGAGTTTGACCAGGGCCACCGCGAAAGAAGTTGCGATTTTCACCGTCATCGAGTGCCAGGGGGGGAGCACGCTCTCAGCTAGCGCGAGACATCTCCGCAGGACCGACTCGGCCTCGCCGAACCGATCCTGATCCTGCAAAAAACAAGCCAGGCAGTGCATGGCAATGATCGTTTCCGGGCTGTTTTCGCCGATCACACGCTTTTTGCCTGCCAGGGCTTGCCGCAAAAGTGGTTCCGCCGCAGAAGCATCGCCCTGTTTCCAGAGCGAACGACCAAGGCTCTCTATCATCCGCAGGGTGATCGGGTGATTCGGCCCCAGGAGAGCGCGGCTCAGCTCCAGACCTTCGCGACCAAGAGAGACCGCTTCGGAGTACTTACCCACGCTCCGGAGCACCGTCAGTAAATAGTCGATCGATCGCAGGCTGTCCGGGTGTTTCGGTCCGAACTTGTTTCGCTGAATCTCGATGACCTCGCGGAGCAGCGACTCCGCTTCAGCGTGTTTCCTCTGGCCTTGAAGGGCGTAAGCCAAGCTGCTCTTTGTGGACAGGGTGTTGGGATGATCGACGCCGAGAATACGTTGCTTGGCATCGAGCACCTCGCGGAACAACACCTCTGCCTCGGCGTTGTGACCCGAACACATGAGCAGTATGGGAAGGCTGGTCATGGTCGCCAGCGTATCGGGATGATCGTCACCCAGCGTGCGGCGCTTGGCGGCCAGCACGGTGCGCAGTATCGGCGCGGCTTCGGCCAACTTGCCCTGCTCCTGGAGCACCAATGCCAGTGAATTCATGGTGGCAAGCGTATCAGGTGCTTCTTCGCCGAGACCGCGGCGCTGTTCCTCCAGCACCTCGCGCAGGAGCGGTTCCGCCTCTGTGTTCTTACCCTGTTCGCATAGAACAATGCATAGGTTGAACTTAGCCAACGTCGTGTGCGGGTGGTCAGGACCCAAGACGCGATGGCTGAGCTCAACAACCTCGCTCTGGAGCGATTCGGCCTCAGCATGCTGGCCGCGTCTCGAGTACAAACCCGTCAGGTTGCTCAACGTGGCGATCGAGTCCGGGTGCTCTCGACCGTAAAGCTCATACACGATTGCGAGCGCTTTCTGATGCTGCTCTTCCGCGGCCTCGTACATGCCGAGGCTATTGTACGACCTTCCGATCGTGTTGCGGAGGGTTGCTTCGATATGGGGCTGCTCCTGGAAGCTCGTGTCCAGCTCGCTTGCAGCGTTGTCCAGGATCTCCGCCACTTTGACGTCCTTGCCCTGCCTCTCGGGATCGGCCGATGCCAGCATGCGCTTCAAAAAGCTGTTGATCGCTTCCTTCGTCTGCGCTTCTTTCTGCGCACGATCCTTCGCGATCACGGCCTGCTCACGCTGTTTTTCGGTCTCCTGCATCGCGGCGAGCGCCCGATTCTTCTCGCGCAAGATCTGCGGGTATGACCACAACACGTAGAGCATGAACACAATCAGCGCCAGCAGCCCCACCCCCGCGGTGGCGCTCAGCGTCGGCCTGCGCTTGAAACGCCTGAGAAGCTTCGTGGCGGGTCCGATCGGCCTGGCAGTGATCATCTCACCGTCGAGGAGATGCTGTAGGTCGTCAGCGAATGCGGCCATTGTCGGGTAGCGCCGGTCGGGAGATTTCTCGACGGCCTTGAGGATCACCGTTTCCAGATCGCGCGTCAGGGCTGGATTGAGGCGGCGCGGTGAGATCGGATCACTTTCCAGGATCTGGTGAAAGACCTGCTCCGTGGTTTCACCGTCGAAGGGCACGCGGCCGGTGGCTGCCTCGTAGAGCGACACACCCAGCGAATAGATGTCGGTGCGCTCATCGATGCGCTCCTTTTTCGCTTTCACCTGTTCCGGGGAAGCGTAGTGGGGTGTCCCCCGAAACTCACCGGTCAGTGTCAAACTGGAGAGGTCCAGGTTGCGGGCGACGCCGAAATCCAAAAGAACCGCCTGGCCTTCTGAAGTGATCTTGATGTTGGAAGGTTTTACGTCGCGGTGGATGATTCCGGCTTCGTGGGCGCAGGCCAGAGCACGTGCGATGTCGCGCATCCATCCGATGATCGTGCGGATAGGGACTCGCTGCCGACGCGAGGTCGCCTCGCGCAGCACTTCATGCAATCCCGTGCCTCTCAAGAACTCCATGGCATAATAACGGACCCCCTGTTCCTCGCCGCTGCCGAAGACGGCGACAATGTTGGGGTGACGCAGCTTGGAGATTGCTTCGGCTTCCCGTCGGAAGCGCGCCTCGGCCTCGAAAGTCCCGGCCCGCTCGGGGCGGATCACCTTGAGCGCCACCTCCCGGCTGAGAGACTCCTGGACCGCCAGGTAGACCACACCCATGCCGCCGCCTCCGAGCCGGCGGATCAAACGAAACTCCCCGAGGCATTCAAAGGGGAGGCCCGGCTCGCTGTCGAACTCGGCGGAGTCTGCATTGAGGGGTGACGGGGAGGCGATGAATTCGGCCCATGCCGGCTCTTTCAAGAATCCCTCGACCGCGTTCAGATTGGCTTCGAGGAGCGACTCGACCTCCTCTCTGAGCGTCAAATCGCCGGCGCAAGCCTGCTCGAGAAACGCGGCGCGCTCCTCGGGATCACGCTGCATCGCGGAATGAAACAGGTCTTCGATCTGTCTGTTGCGGTCGGCCGGCATAGCAAAGATCTCCACTTGTGTCGCGATGAAAAATCACTCTTTCTGCGGCCGGCGCAGCTTTGCAAAGAGCTGCACCATCCAGAAAAGGTTGTAGATCAGGTAGCCGCCGATCAAAACCCAGTTTGCGGCTGCGACAAAACCAGCCTCTGCGCTGAGGTTGGCCAGGATCGTGACCTGAAACACGCCAAGTAGCAGGCACAAAGTCGCATTGCTCATGGCGAGGAGCCGGTCCGACAAGAATCCGAGAGTAACCTCCCGCCGTTCGGGGCTGAGCCAGTAGTCCTTGTAGGGTATGCTGATCAGGCAGCTCGGAATGCGCTTGATGACGACTGTTATCACAAAGAAGACCAGGGCCACAAAGGCATACAAGCCCCCATAATAGAGGATGAACGAACTCCGGCTCGAGCACCCGTCGGCGGTGCCGTCGAGGTGGAAGTGGCTGCCCACCGGGTCGGGCAGGCGCGGACCGTACAGTGCGATCTGCACCACCCAGAGGAGCAGGAGCAAGCCGAACACGGCGACGTGATGCGATTTTCTATTCATTGCAAGCCGCTCCGGAAACAATTCGATATCACGGTGTTTCTCACTTTTTGTTCAATACCATATTCATCTCTACCGTCTGACCTGGTTGCAGGTAGATTTCTCGTTTGACGTCTTCGTATCCCTCACAGATGACGCGGATCTTGTATTTGTCTTCTTCCAACGCCAGCGAATAATATCCGTTGTCAACCGGAAATCCACTCGAGTCATTCAGGATCAGAACTACATCGCCGGTCGCGACAGTTCCACTCCCATCGGTGACTCGCCCGAAGATCTTACCATAGTCCATGACAGTCAGGACAACGTTCTTCTGGCCACCATAGTATTTGATCTCGTTTTGAAATGTTTGCATTCGCAGAGATCGTTCCCTAAATGCTCTCAGATAGTATTCATTATTCAGCCTGACTCCCGTTACTACAAATTCACCTTTTTCATTCGTAACCTGAGCTCCAAAGATGCCATCATCACATCCAGTAAAATTCACCAACGCATACGGAGCGCAGTCACCGTCGCTGTCGACTACTTTTCCTGAAATCGACGCCGCCTTGGTCAGAACGATGAAAAACTCCAAAGACTCACTGCTCCTGATTTTAATGTTTTCCAGGTTTTTGTACGGCAAGTAACCTGTTTTTCTGCAAAACAGAGAAGTGAACTCGTCAACCTTGATTTCGAATCGTCCGTCTCCATCAGTTATATCGTACAAATATTCACCTGTGTATCTCACAACTCCAACTTTCGCTCCGCCAACGGGCTCACCGTTTTCGACAACTATTCCGGTAACCGTCCCAAACACTTCCGCCAGGCAGAAATCTCCGATATCCTTAAAATACAGATCATCTACGATCAGATTCAGAAACTTCTTTTGCGGGTAGCCGGCATTCTTGGCATTGATATCAAAAGGAATTTGATAAGGCATATCGTTGAGCTCGAACCGTCCGAATTCATCGGTAGTGTCCTCTTCAACACCGATCCAACATTTCAATCCGACGTACTGCCCCAAAGATGGTATATCGACGCTCACATTCACGTTTTCGATCGGCTCCCCTTTGCCGGCATAGAAACGTCCTGTGCATCTCGTTGCTCTACACATAACGACTTCCGTATCATTCGAGAACATATTCGGCGACACCCTCATCGGACAGTATCGATTACATTCGAACAATACGCCGTCGCCTTGCTCATCAATATTGATTTTGTTAGAAATATAAACCACATGAAAACCGATCGCATCGGCGATCGACCTTTTTCCGTCGATCAAAACGTCATCGAGGATCTCGCGGCTTTCACGTGCCAGCACTTTGACGTTGACTGCCGTGCTCTTTCGTCTTTGAAGATTCCATGTGTTTTTGTTGGTCTCATCGGACGGCACGTCGTGCAAACGGAGAGTTTCATAATTTTTGTTTTCAAAACGGAGCTCGTCAATCGATTGCGGCATGGCGTGCAGAACAAACTTTCCTTCGATGTTGGTATATGCAACAGCTTGCCAGGGTTGCTCCAGACATTCCTCCCCACACAGAGCAACGACCTTTACTTGCTCTATACCTGCTCCTGAGAGCTGGCTTGCGACGAGACCTTCATATTCACCTACCGATTGACTCAGGACGATGGTAATATGATCACCGGAATGGGTAACCTTCAAGCCAGGAGCGAAGCCGGCCTTTTGAGCACACACGATATATTGAACTTTCTCCTCGACCTCGATCTCAAAAAAACCGTTCGCGTCGGTATTTTTCTTTGTTGCTCCTTCGAATACTGATAGATCTGGAACCTCTCTTTGGTTCAGACAACATTGCCGGTAACACACTTCGACACCGAGTAATTCTGCGCCTCGACGATCAACGACTTTCCCGCGAATGACAGATTTTTCAACGATTCGAGACCGATTGTTTCCCAAAATCTCGAGTTTTTCGTACGAAGATCTGTCGCTGATCTCCGCCACGACATACTCGTCCTCCTCCTCATCATAGGAAACCAACAGAACCTTTCTCAATGCTTGGTCCTGCTCAGCCTTGTCTCCGGTGAGGAGAGAAACCACAACTATCGCCAACACCACCACCGACAGGACTATCGCAATGATAGAGATCGTTTTTGTCTGGGGTATCAAATTATACTCCTGTTCTAGCCCTCTGTCGTCGACACATTGAATAATGTTTCTGCGGATCCATGACAAATTTTACAGTTCTATGATCCAGCGTAGTACAACTGGAGTTTAAAGGTCCCGGTTGATGATTTTTCGTCACCATTTTCGAGAAAGACCACAATTTTTCCTACGCACTTCAATGCGTAATGGGAAGAATTCGGTCCCATCAAAACCTGATGAATGATCAGCTTACCGTCTTCATCTCTCGTCGAGTAGACGAGGTACACCTTATCGGGACCATTGTTGTGGACCTTGAAACTGCCGCCGTTTTCGGAGATGACGGTTTCGGTCACGTCACCTGATTCCATATCCCAATCGATGTTTTGCGGTGCCGGCTCGACGGCAAGCGCAACATAGGCAACAGAACCCGAACACAGAAGAACGATCGCTCCAATCAGAATTCCTTTGAACATAACCTACCTCCTATCTATTGAAACTCCGCAGAAACATTATACCGTTGTGTTGAACAGCCAATACTCATTTGTAAAAATATCTCGCTACCGATTTGCATCGTTATCGAATGCACAGAAAAATGCTGTTTGTAGCGCTGCATTTTCATTCCGATGACAACCTTCTGCTTGATATCAGCACCGCAGATCGGACGGATCGCGATCGAGGTGGAATCCTCGTTTTTGATTTGTTTTTAGGGTGCGCTGTGTACGGGAATGGGATTAGGGGGGCGTTCGGGAATAGTGTAGAACTTTATCGACAGAATTCCGAACGCGGGGGATCGAGATCGAAGTCTGCGTTAACGGCGCCGAGCGGATCGTGAGAGACCCGCTCGGCGGAAAGCGCCATCTTTCTCAACCTGCGAGTGACGCTTCCACGGCAGCCACGGTTTCAGCGAGTTGCGCCTCCTCGTGGGCCAGCGACACGAACCAGGCCTCGAAGGGTGAGGGCGGCAGGTAGATGCCGCGCTCCAGCATGGCGTGGAAGAAGCGGGCGAAGTCGTCACGGCTGCCGGCGGCGGCGGACTCGAGATCTAATTTTAACCTCACTGTCGAATCCTCTTGCGTTTAACAGGGAAGAAGGCAAAGTATGTAAGGTATTGGAGATAATAGAGATGATCACGCGAATACAAGCTAAAAACTTCCGCTGCCTGCGCTACGTTGATCAGCAGACCCGGCGATTCCACGTGCTGGTCGGGCCCAATGCCAGCGGCAAAACCACGTTTTTGGACGTTGTGGCTTTTTTGGGCGATTTCTTGTCTTCAGGCCTCGAGCAGGCTGTCGAAAAACGTTGCGCAGACTTCAAGGATCTACTGTTTTGTCATCGTGGCGATCGATTCGAGTTAGCTGTGGAGTGGTCCATCCCTCAGGAACGTAGAAAGCAGTTGCCGACTCCAGAATATGACACGGTCCGCTACGAGGTCTCCATCGGTACGGTCGCAGCCGAGAACGACATCCACATATTCGACGAACAGGTCGTCTTGATAGACGCCGGACAGCCTCCACCGCGCCAGATCGCTCTGTTCCCTCAGCCACTACCAATACCTGAGACGATCATGTCAGGAAGGAACGTGCGACCGGGTAAGCGCGTAGTGCGCAAAGTCTATGGTGGCAATGACAATTATTATTCTGAAGTAGCGATGCAGCGGAGCAAAGGAGGGTGGGCTCCGTCGTTTCGACTGGGTCCTAAAAAATCAGCTCTGGCCAATATGCCGGAGGATGAAACCAATTTTCCCGTGTCCACATGGCTGCGAAAAATGCTGATCGAGGGTACGCAATCCTTAATGCTGAACAGCCTTGCCTTACGTCGGAGTAGCCCTCCTGGCCGGGGATATGATTTCCAGGCTGATGGTTCGAATCTCCCATGGGTTATCGACATTGTGAGACAAACAGACGAGGCACACTATCATGAATGGGTGGAGCACCTCACCACTGCACTACCAGATTTGCAGGAAATAACCACCACGGAGTTGCCTGATACACGTCATCGCTATCTCAAGCTGCATTATGCCACCGGAATCGAAATACCATCATGGATGGCCTCTGACGGCACGTTGCGCATGCTCGCCCTGACGCTTCCCGCCTATCTCACAGATTTCACCGGAGTCTATCTGATCGAAGAACCCGAAAACGGGGTGCACCCCCAAGCGATGGAGACGGTTTATCAATCGCTCTCGTCCGTGTATTCCGCTCAGATGCTCGTGGCCACCCATTCCCCGGTCATCCTCGGTTGTGCCGAACCAGAAGACATTCTTTGTTTCAAAAAAACAGACGATGGGGCCACCGACATCATTCAGGGCAACGATCATCCGGCGTTGCGTAACTGGCAAGGCGAAGTCGAGCTGAGCGTGCTCTACGCATCGGGGGTTCTGGGTTGATGTCGAAACGCGACCTGGTTGTACTGCTCGCCGATCTCGATGCGGAAAACGCGATCAAGACATTGATCAGCGCTCGTTGTGAAAGCCTTCGGATTCGCTCGATGACTTTCGACACCTACCGCCACCAGATGCGTGATTCCGGATGTTGCGGTGGATCAGGCGCCTTTCTGAGATCATTCAGTCATTCCCATGCACATGCCATGGTCGTCTTCGACAAACACGGCAGTGGAAAAGACCAACTATCCGCTGAAGAGATCGAGAAAGCGGTCGAGCATGATCTGACTCGAAATGGATGGGCCCAAGAACATGTCGCCTGCGTTGTATTCGAGCCGGAACTGGAGAGCTGGGTCTGGGCAGATTCGAATCACGTTGCCGATGCGCTCGGCTTTGGACCGAATCCAACTGATCTGCGAAAGTATCTGCTCAAAGAGGGAATGATAACGAAAAAAGAAACCAAACCCCTCGATCCCAAAGCCGCCGTGGAGAGCTGTCGGCAACACGCAAGAATTCGTCGCTCAGCACGGTTCTTCAGCAAACTGGCGGAGCGAGTCAGCCTGTCGTCTTGCGTTGATCCGGCTTTTGAGAAATTCAAATCGACACTTCAACGCTGGTTTCCGTCGCGCTAGCACCACGATCCCGGACTGCCAACGATCCAAGGGTTCAATCGGCAGGCTGCGGCGCTTTTTTCACATTGCGAGTGCGCGTTCCGCGGCAGCGACGGTTTCAGCGAGTTGCGCCTCCTCGTGGGCCAGCGACACGAACCAGGCCTCGAAGGGTGAGGGCGGCAGGTAGATGCCGTGCTCCAGCATGGCGTGGAAGAAGCGGGCGAAGTCGTCACGGCTGCCGGCGGCGGCGGAGGTGAAATCGACGACCGGGCCGGGAGAAAGGAACAGGGTCAGGAGAGAGCCCACGCGCGACACCGAGGCCGGCAGGTGCTTGCGCTCCACGATCCCGCGCAACCCCTCTTCGAGCTGCGCCCCGAGTTGTTCCAGGCGCGCAAACGCGTTCTCGCGATCGAGAACCTCCAGGGTTTTCAGACCGGCGGCCACGGCCAGTGGATTGCCCGAGAGCGTGCCGGCCTGGTACACGTCACCCAGCGGTGCCAGCCGGTCCATGATCAATGCACGCCCTCCCACGGCGCCCAGAGGCAGCCCGCCCCCCACGACCTTTCCCATACAGGTCAGGTCGGGTTTCACGCCGTAGAGCTCCTGCGCTCCGCCGCGTGCCACGCGGAACCCGGTGATCACCTCGTCGAAGATCAACAACGCGCCGTGTGCATCGCACAGCCGCCGCAGTTCCTGAAGATAGCCCTCGGCCGGAGGCACGACGCCCATGTTGGCGGCCACCGGCTCCACGATCACGCAGGCCAGCTCGCTGCCCTGTTCGCGGCAAAGCGACTCGAACGCACCCAGGTCGTTGTAGGGGAGGCTGGCTGTGGCCGCCGCCGCGGTCGCGGGGATGCCGGCTCCCGAGGGGATCGAGCCCGTGGCCAGCCCCGATCCGGCGCGCACCTGAAAGTGATCGGCGTGCCCGTGGTAGCATCCGTCGAACTTGACCACCAGGTCGCGCCCGGTATAAGCGCGCGCCAGCCGCACGGCGGTCATGGTGGCCTCCGTACCAGAGCTCACCAGCCGCACCTTCTCCACCGAGGGCACGCGCTCCACGATCTCCTCGGCCAGCAGGGTCTCGCGCTCCGTGGCCGCACCGAAGCTGGTGCCACCGGCGGCGGCCTCCTGGACGGCGGCGACCACCTCGGGATGGGCGTGGCCCAGAATCATCGGTCCCCAGGAACAGACGTAGTCGATATAGCGCCGCCCGTCGATGTCGACGATATGCGGCCCCGCGGCGCTGGCGATGAAGCGCGGCGTCCCCCCCACCGATCCGAACGCCCGCACCGGCGAGTTGACCCCGCCTGGAATCACTTTTTCGGCTCTCTCAAAAGCCTCGCGCGATTTCTCTCCGTTCAACACTTTCTCTCCTCGTCTGTTCTTCGAATGATCCGGCTCAATTGCTGGCCGGGTTTGTTCCGGTTCCTCGTACGATGCACGGCGATGCACATCAACAGCCGCACGCTGTGAATCGTAACGCGTACGATTACTCGGCGGCGAGCCAGCCCGCCGCGTCGAGGGCATGATAGGTCAGCACAATGTCCGCGCCGGCGCGCACGATGGCCGTCAGGATCTCGAGGGCCAGCACGCGCTCATCGCCGAAGCCGGCCGCCGCGGCAGCCTTCACCATGGCATACTCGCCGCTCACGTTGTACGCGGCGAGCGGTACGCCGGCTACCTCGCGCGCCGCGGCGATCACGTCGAGATAGGCCAGCGCCGGCTTGACCATGACCATATCGGCGCCTTCCTCCTCGTCGAGCAGGATCTCCCTCTCCGCCTCGCGGGCATTGGCCGGATCCATCTGATAGGCGCGGCGGTCACCGAAAGCCGGCGCCGAACCCGCGGCGTCGCGAAAGGGTCCGTAGAACCCGGAGGCGTACTTGGCGCTGTACGCCAGGATCCCGGTCTGGTCCAGCCCCTGCTCGTCGAGCTCGCGACGGATGCGCCCCACGCGGCCGTCCATCATGTCCGAGGGCGCCACGAGATCGGCACCGGCGCGCGCCTGGCTCACGGCGGTGCGCGCCAGCAGCTCCAGGGTTTCGTCGTTGAGCACGTGCTCGCCGTCCAGCACCCCGCAGTGACCGTGGGAGGTGTACTCGCACAGGCAGACGTCTGCGATGAGCAGCATCTCGGGATGTGCCTGCCTTGCGTTGCGCAACGCCTTCTGGACGACGCCCTCCTCGATCCAGGCGCCCGATCCCTCGGGGTCCTTGCTTGCCGGGATGCCAAAGAAGATCACCCCGCCCAGCCTGGCGGCGGCCACGGCGTCCAAGATCGCACCCGTTCCACCGGAAGGGTAGCGAAACTGTCCCGGCAGCGAATCGATGGGACGCGGCTCGCTGAGCTGCTCGTCGATGAACAGCGGCAGAATCATCTGTTCGGGGCGCAGGTGTGTTTCGCGCACGAGGTTGCGCAGCGCGGCGGTGCGGCGTAGCCGGCGTGGTCGCTCTTCGGGAAAAGGCATGTCGTTCTCCCATCAAAAACTGCTGCGAGCCGTGAGCGATTTTATGAACGTTCGATCACGGATCGGTATCGACCTTTTTTTTAGATATGCATCACAGGATCTTAAAGAATGACACCCGGCGCCGGTCACTCACCACCACTGCACAGGCTCTTTCGCACGAGACGCAACAGCCCGGGAATCGAGTGCTCCTCGGCGATCACGATCCGGGAGGCGCCCTCTTCCTCAAGGACCTTCGCGGTAACCGGGCCGATGGCGAAGGCGCGCGCCTCGGTGAGGATCGCGCGCGCCGTCTGGCGCCCGAGTACCTCAAAGAAGCGGCGCACCGTGGATCCGGAGGTGAAGAGGCAGCCGTCGGCACCGTGGCGCTTGAGGTCGGCCACCATTTCGGGCAGCGGCGTTCCACCCGTGATACGGTAAACGCGCAGCGCGCTCACCTCGGCGTCCAGCTCCACCAGCCGGTCCACCAGTGGGTCGGGATCGAGCTCGGGTCCCACGCGCAGCACGCGCTTGCCGGCGAGCCCCCCACGCACGGTCTCGTTCAGCTCGTCGGCCAGTGAGCGCGTGGTGAAGGAGGAGGGCATGAAGTCGGGCTCGAGCCCGAGGGTGCGCAGTCTGTTCCCGGTGCCCGAACCAACCACGGCGATCTTGGCGCCGGCCAGGATGCGCGCGTCGAGGCGCTCCATCCTGAGGGCGTCCATGAAATGACGCACGCCGTTCTCGCTGCTGAACACGATCCAGTCCCATTCATCCCCGACGAGATGATCCCGCAGTTCCTCACCCACCGGCAGCGGTTCCGTGCGGATGACCGGCATCTGGATCACCTCGGCACCCAGGGCGAGCAGCGGCTGTGCCAGGGCCGAGGCCTGGTCGCGGGCGCGCGTGACCACGAGCCGCTTGCCGAAGAGCGGGTGGCGGCCGAACCAGGCCAGATCGTTGGCAAGGCTCACCGTCTCGCCGATCACGAAGATCGCCGGCGGTTTCACGCCGGCCTGCTTTCCTGCGGCGACGATGGTGCTCAGCGTGCCCGTGACGGCGCGCTGCGCCGGTGTCGTGCCCGACGCCACCAGGGCCGCCGGGGTGGCCGGATCCTTGCCGCCGCGCAGCAGCTCGGCGACAACTTCGGGAAACGTCTTGACCCCCATGTAACCCACGAGGGTCGTGTGATCGAGAGCCGCGAGCTGGCTCCAAGCCACCTGGCTCTCGTCCTTGCCGACCGCTTCGTGGGCCGTGACCAGCAAGCACTGAGTGGCTATGTTGCGGTGGGTCACGGGAATCCCGGCGTAGGCCGCGGCCGCCACGCCGGCGGTCACGCCCGGCACCACCTCGAAGGGGATACCTGCGGCAGCCAGCTCGAGACCTTCCTCGCCACCGCGGCCGAAGACGAAGGGGTCGCCGCCCTTCAGGCGCACCACGACCTTGCCCTCGCCGCCGAGCTTGACGAGCAACGCGTTGATCTCCTCCTGCGGCATGCTGTGGCAATCGGTGCGCTTGCCCACAAAGTGTCGCTCGGCCTGCTGCGGAACCGATTCCAGCAAGCTGGGGTGGACGAGACGGTCGTAGACCACGGCGTCGGCCCGCTGCAGGAGGTCGAGCCCCCGCACCGTGATCAGGCCGGGATCGCCCGGTCCCGCGCCGACGAGGTAGACGATACCCTTCATGCTTTCCTCCTCGAGTGTGGTAGTGTCCATTCGTTCTCTGCGGTCAAGTGCCTCGCAACGGCGGTGCCGGCGGTGCCGGCTGCTCGTCGATCACGACACACAACACGCTCACAGCAGCTTCCGGGCGCCCTGCGCCAGCAGGTCCTCGGCCAGGCGCGTGCCCGCGGCATGGGCCGGTCCCGCGCCGCGCCCGCGACAGTCTTCGCTCCAGCCGGCGGGAGGTGTAGCATCGGCGGCTGCCGATCCGGCCCCATCCGCGGCCAACGGCTCGGAGGTGCTGGACTCGAGCATGGTAGTGCCCGCCGCATCCAGCACGCGAGCTTCGATGCGCAGAGTGCCCTTTGAGATTGTGGCGAAAACCGCCACCGCCGCCGAGCATCCTACATTGAGCCGTCGCAGCACGGCTCGTTCGGCCTCGAGACAGATTCCGCTCTCGAGCACGCCGGCCGCGGCCAGCACCGCGCTCCGGGATGTATCGCAGAGCGTCTCCATCACGATGATCCCCTGTCCGGCTGCGGGCAGGCAAACCTCGAAGGGCAGCAGCTCGGTCATACGGTCTTCGAGCCCCTGTCGCTTCAGCCCGGCTGCCGCCAGGATCAGGGCGTCCACCTCGCCGCGGTCGAGCTTGGCCAGGCGGGTCTGCAGGTTGCCGCGCACCGCGAGGAACTGAACGTCGTCGCGCACCCGCGTGAGCTGGGCGATACGCCGCGGCGAGCAGCTTCCGACGCGTGCACCCTCGGGAAGCCCGGCGAAGAACAGGCCGACCCGCGCCACCAGCACGTCGTGCGGATCGTCGCGCTGCAGGGCGCCGAGAAGCTGGAAGGGCTCATCGAGGCTCGAGGGCAGGTCCTTGGCGCTGTGCACGGCGGCGTCGATGCGCCCCGCCAGCAGGGCCTCTTCCAGAGCACGGGTGAAGATGCCGGGTGCGCTGAAACGATCGAGACGGGTCTTGAGATCGCGGTCGCCCTCGCTGGTGATCGGCACGATCTCCACGGCCGGCGCACCGGGTTGCGCCTGCACGGCGCGGGCGGCCAGTTCGGCCTGCGCCATGGCGAGCGGGCTCTTGCGGCTGCCCAGCCGGATCACGCCGGTTGGGTTCGAAGTGCCGGGATCACTGCTGGCCGCCATCGTCGCTCCTTTCGTCGAACAGGGGATCGAGCAGCGCATCGAACAACTCAGCGGTCCCCGCATTGGTTTCCGGGAGCTCTCCGCTGGTGGTGCTCGACGGTTTCCGCGCCGGTTGACGTTCGTCGAGCGCACCGCCGCTACGCTGCGCCTCGCGCGCCAATATTGCCTCCCAGTCGGTCTCCAGAAAGCGCTTGAAGTACGCCGCCTTCTCGGCAAAGCTCAGGCCCTCGATAGCCAGCACCCGCCGGCGCATGGCCGCGGCGAGCTGTGCCAGATCGCTCCAGTAGGCGGGCACCCGATCCTCGAGCCACTCGCGCACCCAGCGCGACATGAAAGGTGCCGCCCCCTGGGTACCGATCGAGATCGTCAGCGGCCCGCGGCGCACCGTGGATGAAAGAATAAAGTCGCAGTGCGCCGGATCATCAACCACGTTCACCGGAACGTGCGCCTGCTGGCAGTCGTCGTAGACCTCGAGGTTGACCGCGTGGTCGTCGCTGGCGGCGATCACCAGGCCGTACTGCGCGGCCTCGCCCGACCGGTACGCGCGCTCGAGGAGCTCGATTGTGCCCTCCCGCGCCAAGACGTGCAGCTCGTCGCGGCAGACCGGGGACACCACGGTCACCGTGCCGCCGTAGTCGAGCAGACCACGCGTCTTGCGCAGACCGACCTTGCCGCCGCCCACGACTAGACAGCGCCGGCCCTCCAGCTTGAACGCCATGGGAAAGTAACCCGCAGGCGTCGCACCGCTGCCGCTCATCTCGACTCCTCCGCAACTTCCACACCGTAAAAAACCGCAAAAAACCGCGAAGACGACCCGTTCCGCCAGGAGGTCCCCCGCCAGAATAGCGCGCCGCGCTGCGCCAGACAACAGATTCGCCCCGGAGCTTACGCGAGCACCGAGGTGATCGCAATCGCGAGATGGAGATTTCCGGTGGTGTGTTTCCAGTAGAGAGATCGCCCGACCGTCACAACGACAACGTCTTGAAAAAACCGTCGATGGCGCGGGCCGCATCGTCCCGAGTGCGGTACTCGGCCAGTTCGACGCCCGGACAGCCGGCGATCATCGCCGAGAGGCGCCGCCCCGTCCGCGGCCTGTGGAGACAGAGGATCGGCTTGGCCTCCATGGAGGCGAGGCTGATTTCGTAGCCGACGCCATGGCTCGGGATCGTGACCTCGGCGACGACGACGTCCGACTCGCGAAGCCAGATCACGTCGCGATCGTGAATGGCGCGGTCGGTCATGCCCTCCTCACCGGCGAGGTCCACGTCCACGGCCCCGACGTGCTCGGTGAGAACATTTCCGTACTCCTTCAGACAACCGATAAGAGATGCGTACAGGGCGGCATCTTCACGCCCGCCGCGGATCGATCCCGCGAAGTAGATCTTCATGCGTTTTTCCTTCCCAATGGCACGCGCCTGGCGACGCGAAACACGTCGCGGGGCGGATCACCGCGCCAGATCAGGCAGACCTCGCTCACCTCGAAGGCGAGGGGCTTCCAGTTCCGTTGCAGCTCTTCCAAGAAAACCTCGATCCCCTCGCGCCGCCTGAACTGGCCGACGCTCAGGTGGGGAGTGAAGTCGAGCGAGCGGCGCGACACGTCGTGGCCGCCGGGCACCATGTTTTCAAGCGACGTATGCAGCTCGACCCAGGTCGCAACCGGCTCCGGCGCCAGCCAGAGAGTGTAGCTGCTCTTGCCGTGGCGGAAGTATCGGAACGTGGCAAGCCGCGCTTCGAACGGCTCCAGCCTGGCACATGCCCGCGCGATGAGCCGCGCCGCTTCGTCGAAGTCACTCTTCGGCCAAAAGGGATAGAGCAGTGTCACGTGCGGCATCCAGCGCCTGATCTTGCGGTCATGCCGCCGCCTGATCGCCTGGATGGCGGGCCACACCGCCCTCGGCGGAATCACCACGACGGCGCTCTTGTGGGTCTTGCCTCTCACAGAAGTCCTCTCATTCATTCTTCAAGGACGAGGTACGCGAGCTACTGGAGATTCTACCGGACGATGCATCCCTCGAGGACATTCAGTATCACCGCTATACCATTAAGCCCACAATTTTTCGTACGGTGAGACGAATATTGCACGCTCTTTGAGAGATTCAAGCGGGTCCTCCAGCAACGTGATGAGGGCGACGCACTCCAGGCCGTTGCGATGATGCAGCAGGGTCGGGTCATTGATTTCGATTCCTCGCTGGCGTTGACTGCAGCTCGTCTGAGTCTCGCAGACAAACTTCCTCTTGCCGGCAGCATTATGCTGGCGACCATACGAGCCTACGGCGCAGTGCTTTGGACTCAGGATGCTGACTTCAAGGGGAAAAAGGATGTCCAGTATCTGCGAAAGTAGATCGTGGGCGGGCTGATAGGTTGATGCAGCGGTCAAGACCACCCGTCACGGCGCAAGCAGAGCCACCGCCGCGCTGTGCGACCTTGCCGCTGATCGGCAAGGCGTTCGACTATTCACTGCCGCAACCACGTCCCTATGGCGGGCGTCAGTGAGGGGTGGTACAATCGTTGTGGAGGAACAAAATGGTCAGGATGCTCGAAAAAAAGCGCGCCGCGATCGAGGAACTTTGCACTCGCTACGGGGTATCGCGTCTCGATGTCTTTGGATCGGCCTTGCGGGACGACTTCCAGCCAGGAGAGAGCGATCTTGATCTTCTCGTCGAATTTGGTCCCATGGATCCCTATAAGCGTGCCGACTCTTACTTCGGATTTCTTGACGAACTTCGCTCTCTCCTCGAGGTCGAGGTGGACTTGGTGGTTGCAGGAGCCATAAAGAACCGATTCATAGCTGCGGACATCGAGAAAACGAAGCAGGTGTTTTATGCCGCGTGACCCACGCGCTTATCTTGCTGACATCATCGAGTTCTGTGATGCCATTAGAGACGCCATCGCTGGTGTAGACCTTTCCTCCTACCAGGGCAACCGCCTTGTGCGCTCGGCGGTGGAGCGTGAGTTTATCATCATTGGCGAGGCGATTTCGGCCCTTTCTCGCAGGGCGCCCGAACTGTTTGGAACCATCGGCAATGCGAGACGGATCATTGACTTCCGAAACCAGCTTACGCACGAGTATCCGACCGTTGACGATATGATCGTCTGGGCAATCGCCGACAGAGATGTACCCGTACTGCGGCGGGAGTGTGAAGTGCTCATGGCGGGCCTGGGGCCTAGGGCTGAAACAGACTAACAACAGCGTGAACCGGGAGCGCCGTTCTTTCCCACAGATCCGGAATATGCTGCATCGCTGACCATCGAGACTATTCCGATAGACCATGCTTGTTTCGCTCGCTCCGGTTGTGGGTACGGGACGGGCGATCTGATCCTGCAACACGCAAAACGTAGTCGGCCGACCTCAAGGCACAACGACATCGAGACGTGACCAAACCGGAGGATGTACAGGAGCGGCGGATTCGGTGCGTTCTGAAGTGAAATGTTCGATGGCTGCCCCCCCTTGATCCAAAATGTTGGGCAGACTGACGACGAGAAACCAGGATTCACAAAGCTGCGACATGGAGGTGTGATATCGGGTTTTCATCTGAGGGAGAGTACGTTCCTGGCTCGTTGTTTTGAGGAGATCACCCTCCTGAAGGGATATACTTAGCTCATAACATCGCGTAAACAGGCTCGCAACGTCAATAGCCGCGTTATTCGACCGGGATCGACAGTTCCGCAGGATTGGGAGGGGGAGGATTCCACCCCTGAGAAGCGGATCAATGCCGTGTGGCAACTCACCCCGCTTTGTCTGATGTGGGGAGCAGATGACGGTGAATCCAGACTTCAGAGATCTGTTGTCCGAATTCAACGCCCATCGAGTTGAGTATCTCGTAGTCGGTGCCCATGCCGAGGCCCATCCCCTGACTGACGACCAGTGCCAACTTCTCGGGCTCCTCCCTGTTCCGCAGTCACATACTCCTCCCATTGCTCCTGAAAACCGTCCTGCATCTCTGCCATAGGCGCTCGATTACGACTTCAAGCGGATTACCAAAGACGTTCAGCGCCAGGAGCAGGCGTCTGGCACGGAGGTCGTGACGCGCGCACCTCGCAAGCCGCAGGTGATACCGAAGCGATAATCGGCTTAACAGTCGTTCGACCGTAGCGAAGCGTTTGCCCGTCCGGCGCTGGCGGCGAAGCTCAAGCTCTGTCGTCGATGGTGGAGGATCTTTATTACGAAGCAATGGAGTTACTCAACAGTCTCCATGCCGAGCGACCTGCCGATCCTGTGTCGGCGAGCACGCTGAAATTGAACATATTTTTCAAGACAGTCTCCAGCGCCTAGCTTTTCGGTCGCGCTGCCTCCTGATCGCTTGTATGGAAAACCAGACGTCTCTCGTCGGAATCACCGCTGCGCCGCTTTTTTGCGTCTTGCCTCTAACCGTTTCGGCACGATCGTGAGTTTTTCTCCACTTGTCTCCTAGGGACCCGATAGGAATTATAACAATTCAGTAAATGTTAGCGCATAGATACAATACAACCACGATACCCTACACTCACTTCCTCATTCGTTCGAGTGTGATGTACGCTGCCCTCCCGATTCCCTCACGCGTCACCACACCAACGAGCAAAGCAAACCTTGACCATTTGCATCAATATCATTCCATCTTTCAGGGTCGATCTCAGTACTCTCCAGCACCGACCCATGTATATCTGTTTATACCGCAACCCTCGCCGCCCAAAAGCAGCGTTTTTTTTCGCTCCCTTCGTTCTAAGTCTTTGATATAATGCCGCTTCGCAAACGGCGTTGGGGATTACTCGACCCGGCTTATTCGGACCGATTCCCACCCCGTAAATTAATTGAGGAGAACTCTATACTTCTGGTTGGGCGGACACGGAGGTAACGCGATGGCGTACACGCGCCAGAAGGGTGAAGACGGGCCGCGCGTCTTTATCGTGCACAGCAAGAGGAAGTCGGGCAGAAAGCGCTCTCGCAAGGGTGCCTTGCAGAGGTTAATAGAGTCGGGCACCTAGATCGGCGTATTCTCAACGTCTGGTTATGCTCGCAGTTGCACGATGCATACGAAGCAAAGTCAGTTTTCCCTGACACTCTGAAGCGCAACGGTGTGATCGGCATGCGGATGTCTAACAACGTAGAATCGCCGTCATCAGAAGATGTTGATCTTCTTTCGGTTATCCTCTCAATATGGATGGATGACCGCAGTGGCAACACCGACAATTGCATACTGAAGGACACTCTTAAACTCGATCCATGCTTCGATATGTGTCCTGTCGGACTCGACCCGAGAGGGCAGAAGCGTTACAACGGGTTGCATCAATTGGCGCGCTCGAGTAGCGACTATATTCGCCACGCGTGCCTGATCCACGTTGCTGCGAGCAGAGAAGCCAAGCTACGTCGTGAGCTGGCGCGGTTTGTTGGCTGGATGTACAAGCGATCGCAAAGGGATGAACAGCATAGGAGTGAGCTTCACCGCACAATGGAACTAATGCCCGGCATCGACTTGTCGGCAATTCTGCAGGACTGATGGAGAACTTTCAAGTAGAGCCGTCCAACAGAATGAGGATTAGTACCGTGTCGAGCGAAGCGGATCCTCGGTTTCTATCCCATAGTTCAACAAATTCTTCGAACGGACATGGAAGATCACGTCGTTAAAGAGCGACGGGTGTGATGGGCCTTTTCGCCGGGGAGGCCGTCTGGTAAAATGAGGGTAGTGATGATACGGAAAGGATCTCGGCTATGACAAAACGAGTCTACATTGAAACGACGATCCCGAGCTTCTATTTCGAAACTCGATCCCAACCCGATATGGTGGCTCGTCGAGAATGGACCCGTAGGTGGTGGTGCAATGCCACTGCCAGGTATGAGATCGTCACGAGTGAGGCGGTAGTCGAGGAGATTTCACGTGGCGACTTCCCTGCTCGACCGGACTGCCTGCGGCTCATTGAACGTTTGCCCCTGGTCCCGATCGAAGCCGGCGTGGCTGAGATTGTCCGGACCTACATTGCTCGGCAGGTCATGCCACACTCTCCAGTGGGCGATGCTTTGCACTTGGCTTTGGCGTCGCACCATCGCTGCGACTTTCTTGTCACCTGGAACTGTCGCCATCTTGCGAACGCAAATAAATTCGATCACATCAGACGCGTTAATACGATGCTGGGGCTCTTCGTCCCAGCGCTAGTTACGCCGTTAGAGCTTTTGGGAGACGACAATGCAGAAAGAGGATGAAGGTATTCAGGCCGTGCGAGATGTGCGCAAGGCTATCTCTGCCGAGTTTGACGACGACCCGGACAAACTAGTCGAGCACTACATCGCGGAACAAGAACAGCATCGCGATCGCTTGCTTCGGCCGGTTGCCGCCCAACCAGCCGATGCAGCGGATCGCCCTTCGGCCGACCGCTGATCGGCAAGACGTTGGACGGACTGTGTCCCTCGCTGAGACCAAGCATGACTGAAAAAATCTCTGACAGATTCAATTGGAGCATGCGAACGAGCAAGCTGCCGGAACTGGGCGGGACAGCGTTCCCCGAAGAGGAGTCTTGTAAGTGAACTCCACCGCACGCACTACCTCGCTGGCCTTTCCAGAAGCTACAAACGTTGTACCGCGCCGTACAAGCGCAGGCACCCTAATCCCGGCGATTGACCAACTTCGCATCTTCTCTCCGTCCCAATGGGAGGATTTCGCCCTGGAGTGGGCGCACAGCCTCAAGAGTCGCTACGCGCGGGTAGAGCGCAGCGGAGGGGCGGGAGACTTGGGCCGCGACATCGTTGCATATGTGACCAGCGATCCCCGCGGGCAGTGGCACAACTACCAGTGCAAGCACTACAACGCACCGCTGCAGCCAAACCAGATCATCGTGGAGTTGGGCAAGCTCTGCTACTACACCCACGAGGGATTGTTCGCGCCGCCGAATGCTTACTTCTTCGTGGCCCCCCAGGGGGCAGGTAACGCGCTCTCCCAGCTGCTGCGCAATCCAACGGATCTCCGGGACCGTCTCGTAAAAGACTGGCCGTCGAAGTGCGCCCACAAGATCACCGATACCAAGACCATCGTGCTTGAGGGCGACCTGCTTGACTTCGTGATGGCATTCGACTTCGGAGTGGTGGACTACGTTCCTCCAATGGACCTGCTGGAACAGCACGCGACGACCGGGTGGCACACCGCGCGGTTCGGTGGTGGGCTGCCTCCAAGAGAAAACCCAGTGGTGCCACCGCTCGCGGAAGAAGACTTCGAGAGCGCCTATATCTCGCGCTTGCTTGAGGCTTATGGGGATCACCTCGGTAGCGCAGTCGAAGTCGCTGCCCTTGCGAAGCACGCAGATCTGCATCGGCACATGCTCCGAAGTCGAGAGCGTTTTTTCCACGCTGAGGCGCTGCGGAATTTCTCGCGTGACAATCTGCCACCTGGTCAGTTCGAGGCCCTGCAGGACGAGTTCTTCGATGGGGTAATCGACAACGTGGAAGAGTCGAGCCATCGAGATGGGTACGAGCGTGTAAAGACGACAACTGCCATCGCACAGAAGCTCGACCCGACGAACAACGCACTGCGGGAAGTGCTTGGGCTTCGCGACAAGGCTGGAATCTGCCATCAACTTGCTGACGACGGGCGACTGCGCTGGGTGCCGAAATGATGTCTTCGGCGCCCCAGCTCTACAACTCTGCCGTCGAGCTTGGCTTGCGTGCACTGTGCGTCCTCGTTGAGACGCACCCGAGGTCCTGCGATCTTCAACGGCTGGTCCTCTTCGACTATCTTCTAGTTCACTCGGCCGATGTGGATGGCGGGCCGGAGAGCCTGCACCCTGCGACTCCGCAGCGAGGCACCGAGGTGCTAGTGCGTCGTGCAATCCTCGAACCGGGGCTCGCTCTCTATGCCCGGCGGGGTCTCATTTGCACTTCCGCGGATCCCGGCGGATTCACGCACACTGCTTCGGATCGAGGTTCGGCGTTTCTCGACACACTCCGTGCTAACTATGTTGCGATGCTTCGCGAACGGGCGCGCTGGATCTCCGCCACCTTCGGAGAGCTTCCAACCGGAGAGATACAGCGCTACGTCAACACGGAACTCGATCGCTGGGGCGGCCAGTTCGCTGACCACGTGGCTGAGCGAGGTGGCGAATGACCGAAACAAGCGGATTCGAACTCCGCGAGTTGCGGCTCTGCGGCCCTACCGTACCTCCCGCACGACTGTCTTTCGGGACAGGCCTCAACGTGGTCGAGGGAGCCTCGGACACGGGGAAATCGTATGCGGTTAGCTGCATTGACTTCCTCCTCGGCGCCAAGGACTCGCCGGACGAGATACCAGAGGCAGGTGGCTATGACGTTGGTTACCTCGCGATAGAAGCAAGAGATGGTGGCGAGCATTTCACACTGAAGAGGGCCCTCGTTGGCGGCCAAATCGGGCTCTTCCGGGGGGCGATCGTTGATGCTCTTGCTGCGGATGCGGACGATGGCGCTTGGCACACGCTCGGCGTAACTGCGAAAGCCCGGGAGTCTGTTTCAGGTTTTCTGCTCGATCTGTGTAGTCTTGCTGACAAGCGTGTCCGCAGTGACATGTACGGGAAGACTCAGACGGTTAGCTTCCGCGTATTGGCGAAAGCCCTCATTGTCGATGAGCAGCGAATCATCGCGAAGCGTTCGCCACTGTACGGGACGCAGCGCACGGGCAACACGGCTGCCGAGAACACAATCCGTCTGCTCCTGACGGGTGTTGACGACAGCCAGATTGTCCAGCCAGAGGACCAGAAGGTCGCTGCAGGTCGGCTCGCAGGCAAGAAGGAAGTTGTCGAGTCGCTCATTGCGCAGGACGAGGCAACTCTCCAGGCCCTCGTCGATGAAGGAGAGGACAGTCCGACCGAGCAAGAGTTGGCTGAACTTGATCGGGTTCTTGCTGAACTCTCGGCGCGCTCCAGTGCGGCGCTCTCGGACCTCCGATCCGCCGAAGCCAACCGGCGGAAGACATGGGGCGAGCGACGCGAGTCTAAAGAGCGGCTACGCGACTTGGAGGGGATGCTCGCTCGAGCTGAATTGCTCGGACAACATTACGCTTCGGACCTACGACGTCTCGAAGCGATGGCGGAGTCGGCTCACGTCCTTGGCCATTATTCAGAAGATCCGTGCGCGTACTGCGGTGCTGAGCCTGAGCATCAGAACCATGGTGACGGCGCTGCACTTCAGAGGACGATTGACGCCGCCCGCGTTGAGGCTGCCAAGGTCAAGCGATTGACGAGAGAGCTGGAGCAGGCCGCGAGGCAAATGGGCACCGAGCGCAGCGACGTTCGCACACGCATCGAGGCGTTGGATGCCGGAATAGCTGACCTGTCTCGTTCCATCGAAAGCGAGTTGGCCCCGCGAACTCGTGAGACCGCGGCCCACCTCCGCGAGCTTCAGGGGCAATACGGAAAGCGGATACGGATCAAGGAGATCCAAGCCAGGATCGAGTCGCTCCGGCAGCAGTTGGATGCGTTGGAGGCTGGCGGCGGCACGAGAGAGAAGCTGGAGTTCGTCGAGCTGACCGCTGGCACGATGTCTGGTGTCTGCGAGGAAGTCAGCTCGCTGCTCGACGCGTGGGGATTCGCAGAGGAACCCACTGTGGCCTATGACGAGAAGACCGCTGACCTGCACATTGATGGTCGCAGCCGGGTCAGCCACGGAAAGGGTGTGCGTGCCGTTACCTGTGCGGCCTTCGTGATCGCGATCATGCGCCACGGAATAAGGAACGCGCTCGGGCATCCAGGTTTCGTTGTCGTGGACACTCCGTTGAACCCGTACAAGGCGGCCGACGTCTCCGATGGTGACGCGGTCGCCCAACCCGTGAAGACCGCCTTCTACCGGCATCTGTGCACAACCTCGTCCCCTGGGCAGGTGATCGTGTTTGAGAACGAGCCAGCTCCGGTCGATGTGCAAGCGCAATGCAACTACGTTCATTTCTCGGGCAGTGCAGTTGGCAGACAAGGCTTCATTCCAACTCAGGGGTCATCTACTCCGTGAGGCCCATGAGGTACCAAAGAACAGAAAAGCAGCCCCGTGTGACGTGGACAGCGCTGCCGCCTGGTGTACCGATAAGCCGTCCAACAAGCCCCTTGCGCCTGACGGGAATTTCGCTGCGCTCCAATTCCGCAGGTGAAGGGCACGTTAGGAATCTATGATGTATCGTGAACTTGCAGAGTCCCTACTCTACGAAGAGGAGGGGCCGACTCTGGATTTCAAGAGTCAGCAGTATCAGTTTGAGGGTGCGTCCGATTCTGAAAAAGCCGAAATTCTAAAGGACGTTTTGGCTTTTGCGAACGCCTGGCGCAGGGCCGATGCATTCATCTATATCGGTGCTGCGGAGGTAAAGGGAGGACGGTCAAAGATTATTGGCATAAAAGAACACATCGATGACGCCAAGCTTCAGCAACTCATCAACTCTAAGACGAGTCGCCCGGTTGAATTCTCGTACGTTCCGTTAAAAGTAGACGGCAAAAGGGTCGCACTGATTCATATCCCGGTTCAACAAAGGCCGACTTACTTGCTCAAGAACTACGGCAAACTCCTCAAGGACACAGTCTATATCAGGCGCGGATCATCAACCGATACGGCAAATCCCGATGAGATCGCGCGCATGGGGAGTGCTGGTGCGCCAACCGTAGAGCGCGCTGCGAAGCTATCTGCGTATCTGGTGGCAGGAGTTCACAGTGAACTCTTCGATAAGGAGATAACCCTTTCCACTACTAATGCTGAGATACCTGACGAGGCCGAGTTCCCACTATATGGCGTGGATTACCCGGATGTAAAGTTTGGCATTCGTGTCGCGCCATTCAACAATTTCGACAATGAGAACTTCTACTCGGAGTACGCCAAATGGCAGCAAGCTATGTGGCGATATGAGGGTGTGAATTTAGCTGTCAAGAATACCGGTAATTCCGTGGCTAGGGACGTGAAGGTCGTCATCACCCTAAATAAGACTGTCGACCACCTCAATATATGTGAAAAAGACGACCTTCCTCAGAAACCCTATCCTACAAAATATAACTTATCGTTACCTCCAACTCAATCTGTTCGTAACCGCCCCGACGTACTCTGCGAGGCAACGAAAGACGGTTGGCGTGTTGTTGTTGAGCTTGGCAAAGTGCAGGCGATGGATACCGCTATGTCGCGTTATTTGCTCTGGGTGGCGGCCAAGGAAACCATTGAGATCCCAATGCGCGCAGAAATTTATTCAGATGATTTATCGCAGCCAGTTCGCGAGGAGCTCAAACTTGTTCTTGATGTATTACAACAGACTTATTCCGTCGATGATTTCGTCAAACCCAAGGACCAGGATTCCTAACAATCGGCTGCACCCGTCGACGGCCGCAGCAAAACTGAGTATGAAAAAATCTATGGTGGGATGCGGCCGCCGCGGGTGAGCCGCACCGTTTGGCTTCAAATATAAAATTTGAGAGGAGGAAAAATGTCTGAGTTGACTATATTAAGTTTTGATTACAGCATCCCTGATCTGCTAAGTGGCAAAATAGAATTATTAGATCCGTATCAAAATTACAACTCAAGGGGGATCCCTACAAGCTTTGGCGTTGATTTGGATTTTCCCGAAATGCATTTTTCAAAAACTCTCAAGTCAAGCGAGTTCAATGTATTAAGGGGTAAAATTGAAGACACCTTGCGTGCCTGGGAGATCAAGTACCAGCGGCACCTCGACAAAGAGCACAAAAAGAACCGTGCGGAATATGTCGACGAATTGAACAAAGAGGCGCAGGATGCCATTGACTCTCTAAACAATATTCTAGCTCATACATTGGACGTCGATGACACAGTTGATTGGGATGCTATAAAGCGCAAGGACGCATTTCGAATTAAGCCTAGTAAACTTTTCAGTAATGGTGAACAACCAGATTTTATAGTCTTCAATTCGTATGGAAGACCTACCGAATTTGTGAAAATTTCTCCACCTATTGAGCCAGTTTTCGAAAAAGTAAAGAATGAGTTTGGCTTTTTCAGCAGAGTTTTCCGAGGCAAAACGATAAAAAAAGGTTTTGAATCACTTGTAAAAAAATGTGATAAGCAGAAAAAACAAAACTTAAAAACCAATTCGGATCGTGAATCAGTTTTTAATCAAACGGTCTCTAACTTCGAAACTAAGAAGATTAAATTTGAAGAAGAAAAAAAACGAGACAACGAAGCCCTGGAGAGTATCAAATCGAGTTACAAAGAAAAGGACGGGAGAGCAGTCGAAGAATACTGCGATTTAGTTCTCAACAGCTCTAAGTATCCCGATTATTTTCCACAAAATTGGCAAATGGAATACAGAGAAGAAAGTCGAATCGTAGTTATTGAATTTGATTTGCCATCTCCCGATCAACTTCCAACAGTAGAATCCTACAAATACATTAAATCACGGGATGTAATTTCCGAAAATAACATCGCTCAAGCTACGCGGAAGAAACTCTATGAGAGCGTGATATATCAAATATGCATTCGAACTACACATGAACTATTCGAGGCTGATATTATCAATGCATTAGATGCGGTTGCTTTTAACGGCCTGGTCACCAACACAAATCCAGCAACTGGTATAGAAGAAACAAAAATTATTATGTCAATCGTGGCAAACAAAGAACAATTTATGTCTTTTGATTTATCCCTAGTAGATCCGAAAGCAACATTCAAGCACATGAAAGGCGTGGCTGCCGCAAGCCTGGTTGATATAACACCAATCCCTCCTGTCATCCAATTAGACAAAACGGACAGACGTTTCATAAGCGGTAGAAACGTGGTTGGGAACTTAGACAATTCTGTGAATCTCGCAGCGATGCATTGGGATGACTTCGAGCATTTGGTAAGAGAGTTGTTTGAAAAAGAATTTACTTCTAATGGCGGTGAGGTTAAAGTCACTCAAGCGAGTGCAGACGGTGGCGTTGACGCAATCGCTTTTGATCCTGATCCTATTAGGGGTGGTAAAATCGTTATCCAGGCAAAACGATATACCAATGTAGTAGGGGTTGCTGCCGTGAGGGATCTGTATGGCACTGTCATGAATGAAGGAGCAACAAAAGGTGTTTTAGTCACAACATCTGATTACGGTAAAGATTCCTATGAATTTGTCAAGGATAAACCTCTGACTCTTCTAAATGGCAGTAATTTACTCGCATTACTGGAAAAGCATGGACACAAGGCACGTATTAATGTCGAGGAAGCAAGAAAAATTCTTAATGCATAAAACGAGTGTATCCGAACAAAATAAGGATTAGGACCGAGTCGAGCGAAGCGAGTGCTCGGTTTCTAATCCATAGTTCATGAAGCCGCTTGTGAGATAATAAGGGAAAAGGTACGAGATGAGGAAGTGAGATTAATGGTGTAT
>Ga0190284_1000117_pt1 | contig 61847 bp, 53 predicted proteins | sample 48691812_MG_FD_161668 | JGI IMG/M metagenome (GOLD analysis project Ga0190284, IMG submission 161668) | Hydrothermal vent microbial mat bacterial communities from Southern Trench, Guaymas Basin, Mexico - 4869-18-1-2_MG | ecosystem: Environmental > Aquatic > Marine > Hydrothermal vents >...
GAAACAGAAGTTAAATTTTTCAACAGCCGTCTTAATGACGCTTTAGATGGAAAATGTCGACATTACGTGATAACAGGAAGTTGGGGTGTAGGAAAAACATCATTACTTAAACAATTAAAGCTTTTTGCCCAAACAAAAGGCATGTGGGCATCTTGCTTTCCATTACGCAGCTTTTCTGCAAACGAAACACCATTAGATTTTGTCGCACATTTAATACAAATGGCGACAGCAGATTTACCCATTCAACCTAATGCTAAAGAAAAATTGTATAAACAACTTGACGGAATAGGTTTGCCGACTTTAACTTATGGTTTACAAACGAATCGGAAGTTAAATAACCAAACAATAGATCCACATTTAGCTTTAAAACAAGGATTTCTTAATTTGGTGGAACATATTTGTAAACATAAAGCAGTTCCATTTATTTTACTCATTGATGATATACAAAATATCGAGGGGAAAACGGAATTATTGACATTGTTGAAAAACGTATTAACAGATCCCGAATTAATAAACAAAGAAAATTTACTCGTAATTTTGAGTTGTACGGAAAATGCATGGGATCCATTTTTAAAACCTAATCATCCCATAGGACGTTTGTTTATGCCGCGTAATCGTCTGCTTCCATTAGATGAAAAATCTATGAATAAGTTTATAAGAAACAGCCTTAAAGGGACCAATATAATTTTTGATGATGCTCTTTTTACAAGAATTTATCAAATAACAAATGGGCATCCTTTTGAAGTTCACGCTTTATGCTATGCGCTTTTCGAACATCAAATTAAAAATAGGGTTTCCCTTAAGCAATGGGATGCCGCAGTAAGCCAAACTCTTTTGGCTCTTGGCGATGCCGAGTTTAGTTCATTGGTAAAAAGTGCAAGCGAGTTAGAATTGAAAGTTCTGAAAGTTTTGGCTACATATAAAATTCCAATTGAACTTGAAAAATTAAAAAAAAGATGCAGTAAAATTAAAAGTCTTTCTGAAATATTAAGTAGGTTATGCGAAAAAAATATTGTAACACGTGTACGTCGTGGTGTATATTTTATAAAAGATAGATTGTTCGCAATTTATATTCTTAATTACGAACAATAATTTTTAAATCACAAAAATCACAAAAAGCAGTCTAATTTGTGATTTTTGTGATTTGCTGAGTTCAATATAAGTATATTTTTGGAAATCAAAAAGAAAATTATAACTAATAAGCAGGTTTTAAATAAAATGCAACATCCGCGAGAGAAATCTTCAACACCTTATAAAAAAAGCGCGGCAATATAAATCCCCCTGCCCCCTTTAGAAAAGGGGGATTCAGATCGGTTGAAGATTTTTCTTTCGGGTGCTCTCCGGTCATCAGACCGGCGAGAGAGGGGTTTTGGCGGCGGGCGGATGGCGGGGCGGGGGATGATTAGGCGGTCTGCCCTGCGGGGCGATAAGATTTGCAAAAATTAGCAGGTCAGAAGCGGGCGCGCCGTTCGGATAATCAGATTTTTGCAGAAAGTTGGAAAGGCGCGGACGCAGGACGCCACGCGCTCGAAACCGTGAGACTTTGTAAAACTTTGCAAGCGGGGCGGCTTCGCCGAGGGGCGGGAATTATGTCTCGCACTCGTGGTGGTGCCGTGCGGATTCATCAATTATCGGGAAAATAAAACGGCGGTGCGTGAAATTATTATAAATCAAGAATTATGAATCGGGAGAAAGTGAAATTGATTCAAAATAGGTTCGAACTTCATATAATAACCCTATGGTTTAAACCATAGGCTAATATAAAATGCTCCTTTGTGGCACTCATAAAGGAAAATATAATTACTCTCTTATATGGCCGTCGCCTATGCCAATCCATTTATATGTTGTCAACTCTTCAAGCCCCATCGGCCCGCGGGCGTGAAGTTTTTGAGTGCTTACAGCTACTTCAGCGCCAAGCCCGAACTCTCCTCCGTCTGTAAATCGAGTGCTCGCGTTCAGATAAACCGCCGCGGAGTTTACTTCGTTAATAAATTTTTCCGCGTTGGCGTCGTCTTGTGTTAAAATGCTGTCGGAGTGTTCCGAGCTGTGCTCATGAATGTGGGTAATAGCTTCATCAATTCCATCAACGACTTTAACACCCAGAATAAGCGCGAGCCATTCCCGGTCAAAATCATCTTCCCCGGCAGGAATAACGAGTGCATTGGAATTTTCCAGGATTTTAAAAGCTTTTTTTTCGGCGCGAAGTTCGACTTCGCTTTCAGCAAGCCTGTCGGCAACTTCCGGCAAAAATTTTTCCGCAACATTCTTATGAACAAGCAAAGTGTCAAGCGCGTTGCAAACGCTTGGCCTTTGCACTTTCGCGTTTTCAACAACATCTACCGCCCTGGTTAGGTCAGCGGACTCATCTACAAAAATGTGGCAAATGCCTATTCCTCCGGTAATTACGGGAATAAAACTTTGTTCTATGCAGAGCTTATGCAGGCCTGCTCCGCCGCGTGGAATTATCATGTCAACATATTCATGCAACTGCAGAAGTTCCGTAACATATTTCCTGTCGGGGTTGTCAATGTATTGGACGGCGTTTTTTGGGCACCCCGCATTTTCTAAGGCTGTCTGAATAACGTTAACCAAAGCGATATTGCTTCTGAAAGTTTCTTTTCCGCCGCGCAAAATGACGGCGTTTCCGGTTTTTAAACAAAGTGTCGCCACGTCAATAGTAACATTCGGCCGCGCTTCATAAATAACGCCAAGAACACCAATCGGGACGCGGCGCTTTATCAGCTTCATTCCGTTATACATTTCAGTCTCGGAGATGTTTTTGCCGACGGGGTCAGGAAGTTCAGCGACTTTTCTAACATCCGCGGCCATGCATTCGACCCGTTTTTTTGTCAGCAAAAGCCTGTCTAAAATAGCCTTGCTTAGCCCTTCTGCTTCACCGTCTTTAATGTCTAATGCGTTTTGCTTCAAAACATCATCAGACTGCTTTTCCAGTTCTTCAGCGATTGCGAGCAAAGCATTATTTTTTTGTTGGGTGTTAAAAGTCGCCAGTTGCCGTGCGGCAATTTTCGCGGATTTTCCTAATTCAACTAAATTTAGCATGGTATTGTTGGAGTTCACAGCTTTAGCGTGAATTAATTTTCGAAATTAAAAATTTCGGTTACATTAAGTAGCCGCAGCTTGCCAGCTGCGTATTTCGCCGATCGCAATCGGCGGCTACAAAATCAGAAAATTCTGTTACATTATGGATAACAAAACATCTATGCCGCGTTTTATAACTTGATCATCAGCGGCGTAAGAAATTCTGAAATGGGAATCTCTTTCAGAAAAAACTGAGCCCGGAATTATTAAAAGATTTTTTGCTATAGCTTTTTCAACAAAAGAAGCCCCATTATCATCCGGCGCGCGCACAAAAGCGTAAAAAGCCCCGCCGGGTTTTTCCAATTCAAATTTGTCCTTAAGTCCGTTATAAATCAGGTCTCTTTTTCTGCGGTAAGCGTTAATTTCCTCGTCCATGTTATGTTCCAAGGCAGTAATACCCGCTTTCTGAGCAATGCTTGGCGCGCAGACAAAAGTATACTGCTGGATTTTGTTCATAGTTTGAATAAGTTCTTCAGGGCCGACAGCATAGCCCACTCTCCACCCGGTCATGCCATGTGATTTCGAGAAGCCTTCGAGCAGCATCCCGTTTTCCACATAAGGAAAAATGCTTTCGAAAGGATCATCATAACAAAAAGAGCTGTAAATTTCGTCAGTTAAAACAAAAATATTTTTTTCATTGCACAAGTCAGCTATCTCAATTACATCTTCATTAGAATAAACGGCGCCGGTGGGATTAGACGGAGAATTGACTATAAGAAGTTTCGTTTTGGCGGAAATGCAAGGCTCAATCCTTTCCGCTGTTAATTTAAAGTCAGGATAAGTGTCAACATAAACCGGAACCCCGCCAAGCATATTTACGTGATGCTTGTACATGACAAAATAAGGGTCGGAAAAAATAACTTCATCGCCGGGATTAACAAGCGACATCATAGCGAGGAATAACCCGCCGGAAACACCTGAGGTAATCATGATCGAATCCGAAAGGTGGTTTTTAATTCTATTTTTATTTTCCAAATAAGCACGAACACAATCCCTGAATTCTTCGGTTCCCTGGGTTGGAGTGTAACTGTTAAACCCGTTTTTAATAGCATTAATAGCAGCTTCTTTAACCGGTTCCGGAACATCAAAGTCAGGCTGGCCTATGCTCAGGTTAATAGGGTTATTCATATTAACTGCCAGGTCGAAGACTTTTCTAATTCCTGATGAATCAATTTTATTGGCCCTTTTGGCAATCATAACAAACTCTCCTGTGTAGGTTCTTCATCTTCTAATTCCAATTCTTTCGCATCATCAATTTCCGGAGCAACCGGCGCCGGCGAAATAGCCTTCATGGCACTTCTATCTATATGAGTATAAAATCTTGAATCAAGGCCGAAAACTTTTCCGGTAAAGTCGGAGTTTTTTTCTTCGTCAATAGCGGCCTTCGCCTTGAAGATGTCCGCGTCAAGAATGTCCAAAGAATGCAATACAAGAGCTTCAAGAGTAGCGGGTTTGACGGGGGAGCCGAACTCAAGCTTTCCGTGGTGGCTTAAAATAAGATGCTGGAGCAGCAATTTAGTTTCTTCAGGAAAATCCGGTATCGTTTCCGCTGCATTTTCAATCATTTGGCTGCCAATCACAAGATGACCGACTAAATGTCCCGGGACTGTATATTCGGTGGCGAGCCCGCCTTTCATTTCTTTTAGTTTGCCGATATCGTGAAGCATAGCCCCAGTTAGAAGAATGTCACGATTTAAAAAAGTATAATGTTTTGACATCAGGTCGCAAGTTTTTACTATGCTCAAAGTATGTTCAAGCAATCCTCCCGCATAAGCATGGTGCATATTTTTAGCGGCGGGATGCTTTTTAAAATTTTCAGCGATGTAATCATTTTCAAAAAAACAGTCAAGCAGGTCTTTAATTTTAGAGTTGGCAATGCTGTTTTTATATCCGAGGAACTGGCGGAACATGTGTTCAACATCAAAAGGCGCGGTCTGAATAAAATCCGATTCGTCAACTTTATCATTTTTTTTCAGAGGCCTTGCATCGGTTATTTTGAGCTGGAGTTCATCTTTATAAGTGCCTGCCGAAGCTTCAATTCTGACAATTTCACCGGGAACAAGAACCTTTTCGAGATACGGAACATTATCCCAGCATACACATGGGACTTTTCCGGAAGAATCAGACAGAACAACAGAAAGGAAAGGTTTGTTTGCCTGGGTAGACTTTTTATCGCACTGAGAAACGACGAAATAATCTCCTACGATATCTCCTGATTTTATCTGGTCAATGTAAATTTTTTTCATAATGTAATATTATACTAAAAAAGTAAAAAAATGGGAATTACTATTTTAATATAAGTTGTTTTTTGATATAATAACGTTTTGAAATTTAAACAGGAGAAAATTATGCCTTCTAAAATCATTGATAAAAAGAAATTGTCTGAAAATGTTTATTCGCTTTGGGTGGAAGCGCCCCAAATCGCAAAAAAAAGAAAACCGGGACAGTTTATTATCCTTCGCCCCGGCGAGGAAAGCGAGAGAATTCCACTGACAATAGCTGACACGTGCTTGGAAACAGGAACTTTAAGGTTAATCGTTCAGACGGTTGGTAAAACAACTTCAGATTTGGCAGCTCTTGAACCAGGCCAGTTAGTTCACGACCTGGCAGGGCCTTTGGGTCATCCGTCGCCCATAGAAAATTACGGAACAGTAGTTTGTGTTGGCGGAGGGATTGGCGTTGCGCCTATGCTGCCAATAGCTATAGCAATGAAAGAAGCGGGAAATTATGTTGTGTCTATTATTGGCGCACGGACAAAAGAACTTCTGATCCTTGAAGATGAAACGAAAGCTACGAGCGACGAAACTTACGTGGCTACCGATGACGGGAGTTACGGAGTGAAAGGTTTTGTGACAGATATTTTGAAAGAACGGCTTGGCAAGGAACCAATGATAGATTTTGCAGTGGCTATCGGCCCGGTGCCAATGATGAAAGCTGTAGCGCAAGTTACTAAAGAAAAGAAAATCCCGACGGTCGCAAGCCTTAATTCTGTTATGATAGATGGAACGGGAATGTGCGGGGGATGCCGTGTCACTGTAGGAGACGAAATAAAATATACTTGTGTTGACGGCCCGGAGTTTGACGCCCACAAAGTTAATTTTGACGAGTTGCAGCGCCGCCTTGGAATGTATAGAGAACAGGAAGAAAAGTGTAGATTGGAGGTTTAAATAATCAATAATCAATAATCAATAATCAATAATCAATAATCAATAATCAATAATCAATATTCAATATTCAATGAAAAAATATAAAATATTTGATTTAGAAGAAAGGCTTATTGAATTTGCTGTGAGAATAATAAAGCTAACAGAAGCGTTACCAGATACTAAAATTGGAAATCATGTTAGAGGACAAATATTAAAAAGTGGAACTTTACCAGCAGCTAACTATGGCGGAGCTCAAAATGCTGAAACACCAAAAGACTTTATACACAAAATAAAAATTGCTCTTTAAGAATTAAAAGAAACCCGAGTATGGTTAAAAATAATTATAAAAGCCGAATTAATAAGACCTGAAAATAAAGTAACACCATTATTAAAAGAAAACGAAGAATTAATATCAATTCTTTTTGCAAGCGCTGAAACAGGTAAAAGAAATACGAAAAATAAAACTTGAATATTGAATATTGAATATTTCTTGTTGAATATTGAATATTATTAATACTAATAAACTTATATACTTTATAATTTTATGAAAAATGATTTAACACCGAAAGAAAGAATGGCAATCCCAAGGCAGTCAATGCCAGAACAGCCTGCTGAGGTCCGCAACAAGAATTTTGAAGAAGTGCCGCTTGGCTATCCCGAAGAAACGGCAGTTAAAGAAGCGCAGAGATGCCTTCAGTGCAAGAAGCCTAAATGTGTTGAGGGATGCCCGGTAAACGTAAAAATTCCTGAATTCATAAATAAAATTGCTGAAGGAGATTTTGATGCAGCGCAGGAAATTTTGCTCGAAACTAATAGTTTGCCGGCGGTTTGCGGAAGAGTTTGTCCGCAGGAAACGCAATGTGAAGAGTTATGCGTTCTGGGAAAAAAAGGAGAAGCAGTCGCGATTGGAAGACTGGAAAGGTTTGCGGCTGACACCGCACGAAACAAGTCCTGCGGAAGTGAATCAACGAAAAAAGCTGTATCAAAGCCTTCCCCCGACGCGCCTAAAATCGCGATTGTGGGTTCAGGTCCTTCCGGGCTGACATGCGCATCCGACCTTTTAAAAGCAGGATATAATGTAACTATTTTTGAAGCGCTGCACGAGCCTGGCGGAGTGCTTGTTTATGGAATTCCAGAATTTCGTCTTCCGAAAAGTATTGTAAAAACGGAAATAAATCAGTTGATTGTTCGCGGAGCAAAATTAGAAACTAACTCTGTTATTGGCAGACTTTACACGATAGACGAGCTTCTTGAAGATGAAGGATTTTTCGCGGTGTTTGTTGGAACAGGCGCCGGAGCTCCCCGCTTTCTGAATATTCCCGGCGAGAACCTAAACGGAGTGTATTCCTCGAACGAGTTTTTGACCCGTGTAAACTTGATGAAGGCTTACAAGAAAGATGCCGAGACGCCAATCATGCACGGAAAAAATGTTGCGGTCTTCGGTGCGGGAAACACAGCAATGGACTCCGCCAGGACAGCTTTAAGAATCGGCGCGGAAGAAGTTCATATAATGTACCGGCGTTCAAGGAAAGAAATGCCTGCAAGAATAGAAGAAATTCATCATGCTGAAGAAGAAGGAGTAAAACTTGAACTTCTTGTTAATCCAATAGAATTTAAAGGTGATGAAAACGGTTGGCTTACTTCTGTAATTTGCCAAAAAATGGAGCTTGGAGAACCAGATGATTCCGGTCGCCGTCGTCCTGTTCCTATTGAAGGTTCAGAATTTGAAACGCCAATTGATGTAGCAATAATCGCAGTCGGCACAGAATCAAATCCATTAATTCGTCAAACAACACCAGATCTTCCGATGAACAAATGGGGATATATAGAAGCCGACGACAATGGAGTTACCGGCAAAAAAGGTGTGTTTGCCGGAGGAGACATTGTTACCGGAGCAGCAACAGTAATTGAAGCCATGGGCGCGGGAAAAAAAGCCGCGGAAAAGATAATTGAGTTTATTGAAGGTTAGTGGACATATTATTCACACTGTCAACAAAAGAAAAAAAATAATGAGCAATCTTATTTCAAAACATGGCGGATATAAAAACCTTCTAACCTTTCAAGTAGCTCAATTAATATATGATATAACAGTTCGCTTCTGCGATAAGCACGTTAGCAAATTAAGTAGAACCCACGACCAAATGGCACAAGCGGCTCGTTAGGAAGCACAAAACATAGCTGGGGGAAGCAAAGCTTCCGGAACATCAAAAAAGACGGAAATTAAGAAGGAATAAATTTAGCGAACAGGTTGTAGCTGACCTCGCTGAAGTCGGCAGATACATATACCGTCCTCACCGAGAACGGCTACAAATGTTTTGACAACCAAAAATTATACAAAACATAAAATGATTATTGATTCTCACACTCATGTATATCCCGAAAAAGTTGCCGCGCGGGCAATAGATACTATGGAAGCTATTTCGGCTACACATGGGCTCAGAGCAGTCAGTGACGGCACAAAAGCTTCACTAATAAAGTCTATGAAAGAAAACGGGATTGATTATTCAGTTATTCTTCCCGTCGCAACCCGCCCCGAGCAGGTTGAATCCATTAATAACTGGAGCGTTGAACAGCATAACCCTGAAGAAGGCTTAATTTTCTTTGGCGCGCTGCATCCGGATTTTGAAAGCTTTGAAAAAGAAATAGAAAGGATTGCAGGTTTTGGTTTCAAGGGAATAAAGTTTCACGGTGAATTTCAGCAGTTCAGAATTGACGATGAAAAGATGATGCCGGTTTACCAGGCTATTTCTGATGCGGGGCTTTGCTTGTTTATGCATGCCGGAGAAGAACTTTTGACCCATTGCGAGCACAGGGCAACGCCAAAAATGATCGCGAATATTGCCAAGCGATGCCCTGAGTTGAAAATTGTAGCCGCGCATGGCGGCGGATTTAGAATGTGGGACGAATTCCTGGAGTTTGTTGCCGGAAACCTAAATGTTTGGATTGATATTTCCATGACGCCTGGATATATTGATGATGAAACCAGAGATAAGATATTTGAAAAACACGGATGGGAACGAATAATGTATGGTTCCGATTATCCTTGGATGAAACAGGAAACTGCTTTAAAATATATTCTGGATTTAGGTTTATCAGAAGAAAAAGAAAAAGCGATTTTAGGTGAAAATGTGGCGAAATTAGTTTTTTAACAAAATGATTTACAACAAAGTAATTTAATTCGTAAAACTTTAATATTTATAAAATCAATAAATCTTTCAATCATTCAATCAACAAATTTTTATGATAGTAGAAGCATTATATGGGGTGAAAGATATTCGAGAAGAAGAATGGCCGAAGCCGGAACCTGAAGTCAGAGAAGTACGTGTACAAATAAAATCCGTTTGTATAGGAGAATCAGATGTAGCTTTATTCAATAATGGCGGAACAGAATTTGAGAAAGTTCCTATGCCTTTTCTTTTGGGGAAAGAAGCATCAGGAATAATAGATTCAACAGGTTCAGAAGTAGAAGGATTAAGCGAAGGAACACCGGTGGTTATTTATCCTTATATTTCATGCGATGGCCAAGAAACTAAAATTTTAGGAACGCCTCCTGAACACGGAGCTTTGGCAGAATATGTAGTATTGCCATCAGAAAATGTTTTCCCTGTAAGAGCAAAAGTATCGTTTGCGGAACTGTCTTGCATAGAACCTCTTTCTCGTGGTATTTATGCTTCTCAACAATTGGGAACAGAATTTACGGGAAAAACTGCAGCGATATTTGGAGCAGATGGATTAGGAATTTCCTGTTTGATAGCAGCAAAAAATTATGGTGCAAAAATAGTCGCAGCATCAGATAGCATGGTTACCAGATTAGTTATGGCGGAAAAGTACGGAGCAGAAAACATAATAAATTCTTTAAAAAAAGATGTTTCAGAAGAAATATTAAAGTTGACTAACTCCAAAGGTGTTGACTTGGCATTTGTAACCTCTTGCGAAAGTGAGTCAATAATTAATGCGTTAAAATCATTATCTTCCGGCGGAAAGTTAGCAATTTTAGGAAGACCAACAGAAGAATATTTTAAAATCCCGTCATCAATTTTAACCGCAAAAGAAACTACAATAAAAATCGTCCACTATTCTAAAAGTTCATTTTTAACCGCCATAGACTGGGTAGAATCGTGCAAAGTGAATTTATCACATTTAATAACCCAAAAAATGTCATGGGAATTTAGTGAAAAAGCGTTTGAAAAAATGTCAGGATTAGAAGAGGAAATTCTAAAAATATCATTAGAGCCCGAAGAAAAAGAAGAAACATTTTATATTTAGTGCCTGACCGAAAACCCCATTTTTTCGCAAGGTATTAATAAGGAGAAAAAATGAAAGTCGAAAAATGTCCTGAAACAGGGATTTGCTCAATTATAAGAGAAGACGGCAAAAAGATAGACCTAATGCCGTATGAAGTGTCACAGATTCAGGAAGCCACGGGCGACAAATCCAAGATGATAAATGTCTTGAGAGACGTGGATGATAACTTTGCTTCTACTCTAACAGAGAAAGAAACAGAAGACTTATTGTCCAAGATATAGAAAAAGTTATTTTGAAGAAATCCCTAACTTTTCAGCTTTTCTATACAAGGTTGCCGGATCAATATTAAGGATTTTTGAGGCAAGTTTTTTGTTGCCGTTTGTTTCCCTGAGAACTCTTTCGATATGTTTTCTTTCGGCCTCTTCCATTGCGGACTTCAATTCCTGAGTAGTTCGCGCGCCGGCTTCATCGCTTTTGAAACAGATAATTTCATCAGGCAAATCTTCTGCTTTAAGAACCTGGTCTTCAGTAATCAGGACTGATCTCTCGATAATATTTTCAAGTTCTCTGATATTGCCCGGCCAGTTATATTTATCAAGCGCGTCAATGAATTGTTTATCTGGGCGGAAAGTTTTCCCCATTTTTGTTCCTGCCCGCCTAAGGAAATAATTAACAAGCAGCGGGACATCGCCTACGCGTTCGCGAAGCGGGGGGATGTGGATTGGAAACACGCTAAGCCTGTAAAAAAGGTCTTCTCTAAAAGAGCCGTCCTTAACTTTTTTCTCCAAGTCCTCGTTAGTAGCGGCAATCACCCTAACATCAACTTTCAAATCTTTAGTATCCCCTACTCTTCGAATTTCGCGTTCCTGGAGGACCCGAAGCAATTTCATCTGCATCGGCTGTGAAGTCAGGCCAATTTCATCAAGGAAGATGGTGCCACCGTCGGCAGCCTGAAACAGGCCTGTCTTATCTGAATAAGCGCCCGTAAAAGCGCCTTTGACGTGTCCGAAAAGTTCAGACTCGAGAAGTGTTTCAGTAAGCGCGCCGCAGTTAATAGAAACAAAAGGATTGTTATTTCTTTTGCTGTTAGTGAAGATAGCTTTTGCAATAAGTTCTTTACCTGTGCCGCTTTCACCCGTAATAAAGACCGTGGCGTCGGAGTTAGCGACTTTCTGGACACGGGTAAGAACTTCAACAATCTTCGGGCTTTCGCCAATAATAGAATTAAAGTCATACTTTTGCTTCAGAAGGGCTTTAAGGTTATCATTTTCAACAAGGGTCGCCCTGTAATTCAAAGCTCGTTGGACAAGAAGGTCAATTTCAGAAAGTTTAAAGGGTTTCATTATATAATCATAAGCGCCAACTTTCATAGCATTCAGGGCGGTTTCGACAGTAGCGAAAGCTGTCATCATAAGAACCTGAATAGTTTCATCTTTCTCCTTTGCAACCTTGAGAATATGCTGGCCGTCAATGGGCTCCATTTTCAAGTCCGTGAGAACCAGGTCAAAATCATTTTCTTTGATAAGTTCCACCGCTTTTTCAGGTTTATGTGTGACAGTAATGGATCTGTCTTTATCAGCGAGGGCGTTTTTAACTACTTCAATGATGTTTTTTTCATCATCTACAACAAGAATATTAGCTTTGGTTTTCGATGTCATAACGTTAATAATTAAGTGATTACATTAAACAATTGTTTTTAAAGGTAAGAAGACAGAAAAGGCAGTTCCTTTTCCAACTTCAGATTCAACAGTGATTTTTCCTCTGTGGCTTCTAATAATACTTTGAGTAACATAAAGCCCGATTCCTGAACCGTGTTGTTTTGTAGTATAGAAAGAATCGAACATTTTTTCGCGTACTTTTTCTGTAATGCCGCATCCGGTGTCTTTTACTTTAATAATAACTTGGTTATTTATTTCTTCTTTTTCTATAACAAACTCAAGTGTCCCGCCGTCAGGCATCGCGTCAAGAGCATTTAATCCTAAATTAAGAAGAACTTGCTTAATCTGATTTTTGTCGGCAAAAATCATGATAGGTTCTATCGGCTCCTGGAACAAAAGTTTCATTCCATGGGGAAACTTTTTGCTATGATGAAGCAGAACAATAACGTCCGTAACAAGTTCATTAATGTTAAACTCAACAAATTCTATGGAGCGCAATCTTGTAAAAGAAAGAAAATCATGAACAATTGAAGTAAGCCTGTCAACTTCAGAAGAAATCACATCAAGGTGTTTTTTATGTTCTTGATTATCCAGCTTCATTTCAAGAAGTTCGGAAGAGCCGCTTATAGAAGCCAGGGGATTCCCTATTTCATGTGCGACCGATGAAGAAAGATCAACAATAGTTCTAAGCCTTTCAGATTCGAGAACGCTTTGTTCGCTGCTCTTCGTTTCCGTCAAATCCCTGAAAATAACAATGTAATAATCTTCTACCCCTATTGGAGAATTTATTGGAGAAAAAGTAATTGTAACGGGAATTTCTTTTCCATTAAAGTCATATATAACATGTTCAATTTCTTTTCCGGATTCGAGGGCTTGAATTTTCTCTATGTTTACAATGGATTCAATATTAAGAATTTGTTTCCATCTAACATCAAGCAGGTCTTTTGACGAACAGGAAAGGATTAAAGAAGCTGCCTTGTTCGCATAATAAACATACCCGTTTTTGTTAACTAAAAACACGCCTGAGTTAATATGATGGAAGACATAATCGCTTTCTTTTTCAAGCAGCCGTAACTCATCAGTTTTTTTCCTGAGTAGCGAGCTCAAGTAATGGGCGAGATAGCCCACGCATAGAAAAGTAGTAACTTCTATATAAACAACATATATACCGTATTCTTTATACTGGGCAAAATAATTCGGTGTATTATAATAGGTAAAAATAACCGTGCCAAGGTAAAATATTATAGATAAACCAACAGTTATTATTCCCGCGTGTTTTATATACATAATATTTGAAAGAATAATAACAACAAGGTACAGATTTGGAAAAACACTTTCGATAGGGTCGGCTATTATAACAATAGAAGTAACAGCAAGCAAATCAATTAAGATTTGAAACATTCCGAAAAAGACATAATGGCTGGACCTAAGGAGAAAGATGATATATAAGATAGAAATTATATAATAGAAAGCTATGTAAGAATAAAAGGTTGCCGGAATATTTAAAAACCGAACGGGAGAGTATGGAACGCCAAGAAGAATAAATCCAAGGACAAGGCTTATAGTAATCACAATAAGCCTAACGGTCATCAGCCATTGAAGCCTTATATATTGTTGTTCCATTTCCCTAATCATATATTAACCAACAACGTTTGATAAAGTAAAAATAGGCATAAACATAGCCACCATAATTCCGCCAACTACAATTCCAAGAAAAGCAATCATAAGGGGTTCGATAAGTGAAGTAAGCCCTGAAATAGCCGCGTCAATTTGGTCTGTGTAAAAAGCGCTGATACGTTCAAGCATAGAATCAAGGCGACCGGAAGACTCACCAATTTCTATCATTTTTACAACCATTTGAGGGATATGCGAGGAATTTTTCAGCGCTGATGCGACAGGTTCTCCGCTTTCTGTCGCCAATGTCGCCTGTTTCAACACCCTGTTGATAACTTCATTACCCGAAGTTGTTGAAACAATTTCAAGAGCGTTTATAATAGACACGCCGCTGCCAATAAGAGCGGCAAGAGTAGAAGAGAACCTTGCCACGGAAACTTTTTTAATTATATCTCCAATAATAGGAATTTTGAATTTCATTCCGTCAACGATATATCTGCCGTCTTTTGTATTGCAATACCATCTGAAAAGAAAGAAAAGCCCTATAATAGCAATCAAAATAAAAATGCCGAAGTTTCTTACAAAATGGCTGACATTAATAAGTATTTGCGTGGGCATGGGAAGATCAGCGCCGAAATCCTTAAACATGTTCTCAAAAACCGGGATGACTTTTACAATAAGCAGAGTAACAATAATTACGGCAACACTGATAACAATAATAGGATACATCATAGCGGACTTAACTTTCCGTTTCAAAGACGCGGCATGTTCCATGTGAGTTGCCAGCCTGTTGAGGATTTCGGGGAGGAATCCGCCCGTTTCTCCTGCGCGAACCATGTTTACAAACAAACCGTCAAAAGTTTTAGGATGAAGCGAAAAAGCGTCTGACAAGCTTGACCCGCCAGTAACTTTTTCAACTATTGAGTGAAGAACTTTATAAAACCCGCTGTTAGGTTCCAATTGGTCTTCCAGCGCTTGAAGACACTGAAGTAGAGGAACTCCGGCATCAATCATAGTGGCAAGCTGCCTTACAAAGATAAGAATCTCATCCTGCTTAATCTTCTTTCTGCTCTTTATCTTTTTTGTAGCTTGAGCCACTTCTTCCGAGATCGAAAGAATCATGTAGTTTTTCGCGGTAAGCAGTGCAACTAATTCATCCTGCCCCTCCGCCTGGAAAGACTCGGTCTCAATTCTTCCGTCACCAATTCTATATGAACATTTAAAACTTTTCATAATTAGTCTGGAGATGTTACACGCAAAACTTCGTCCAAAGAGGTCATTCCTTCTGCCGCACGGCTAAGCCCGCACATTCTTAAAGTTTTCATTCCCTCTTCTAAAGCTTTTTCTTTTAATTTCGTTGCTGAAGCATGTGTTAATATTAACTCTTTAATGGCAGAAGTAACAGGTAAAACTTCCATAACGGCTATGCGGCCATGATAACCTGTTTTCCGGCAATATTGGCAACCTTTAGGCTCATAAAAAACAGGTGGATTTTCAGGATCATATTTATATTGAATCTCAGCATATGTATCCTGTCCAATTTGAATTTCTTCTTTACATCTGTCGCACAACCGCCGTAATAGCCTTTGTGCTACAACCAACCGCACGGCAGAAGCGACAAGGAAAGATTCCACTCCCATATCAATAATTCTTGAGAAAGCGCTTGGAGCATCATTTGTATGCAGGGTTGTAAGCACCAAGTGTCCCGTCAAAGCGGCTTTAACAGCAATATCAGCCGTTTCGAAGTCCCTTACCTCACCTACAAGGACTATATCGGGGTCCTGCCGCAGAATTGAGCGAAGCCCCCTGGCAAAAGTTAATTTAATGTCCGGATTAATTGCGACCTGATTTATGCCCGGAAATTGATATTCAACAGGGTCCTCAACCGTCACAATGTTAGTAGTAGGTTTGTTAAGGTCGTTAAGCGCTGCGTAAAGAGTAGTAGTTTTGCCGCTCCCGGTAGGTCCTGTCACAAAAACCATGCCGTGCGGCTCATATATTGCGGACTTGAACTTTTTAAGGCCAATTTTATCCAACCCGATCTTTTCAATATTCATGTTTTGAGCCGATTTGTCAAGCACACGCATAACAACCTTTTCGCCATGAACAGTCGGAAGAATTGAAACCCTGAAATCTATTTCTCTGCCCCTGGTTTTAATTCTGAACCTTCCGTCCTGTGGTAGTCTGCGTTCGGCAATATCAAGTTGAGAAATAACTTTTATTCTTGAAACTATAGCCCTGAAAAGTGAATGAGGCGGGCTTGGTCTTTCATAAAGAATTCCATCTATCCGATACCGGATTGTTGTGCTTTTTGCAAAAGGCTCTATATGAATATCGCTTGCACGCTCGTCTATGGCTTGGGTAAGAATAACGTTAACCAACTTAATAACAGGGGCGGAATCCGTTTCTTCGCGCATCTTGTCGATATTAAGCTCTTCCATATCGACAACTGCTTCAGAAATATCTTCCGCTTCAAGGTCTGCAATAATTTCTTCAAAGTTATCCGCATGATGATAATAATCGCTAATTTTGTTTTTTATATCTTCTTCATTCGCGATAACCGGGATAACCTTTAAGCCAGTAATTAAAGCTATATCGTCAAGTTCAAAAACATTAAGCGGGTCTGCAATTGCTACAGTAAGATATTTTGTCGCCCTTGCAATAGGAACTGCCCTGAAAGCTACTGAAACTTTTTCAGGTATAAGCACCATGAATTCAGGTTCAATATCAACTTTCTCAAGGTCGATCGGCACAATCCCTGATTTTACCCCGTAGCAGCCCAGAATCTGCCTCTGAGTGGCAAACTCTTTGGCAATAAGCAACTCGCAGACACTTCCGCCCTGGATGGATTGTTCTTCTAAAACTTCGGCAAGTTGCTTTTCCGTAATTATGCCGTAGTCTTTTAGAACATCTCCAAGATCATCAGAAAATACTTTTTTATCCGATACGCTCATTATGTTTGTTTAATGTTTATCAGTTCATGAATACTTTCGCGCCATTCGCTAACTCTTGTTACAGCAAGCATGACTTTTCGGATTTTAGAGCTCCTGCTGCGGATTAATTCCGGTTGAAAAGGGTTGGGTGTGGCAAGTATTAAAGCAGGACCAACAGAATCGATTGGATAACATTCAAAAGTATTCATGAAATCGATTGTAAACTCCTGGAGCAAATCTTCGTGCGGCTTAACTCTTAACAAAGGGATATAAGGCAGCCCTGTCTCCGATATAATAAGCTGCAAAAGTTCGTTCTCCGTTATACAGCCTGAATCAACAAAAAGCCCGGCCAGCCCCCCGCCCTCGGTGGCCCTTATGCTTTTTATTTCATTAAACTGGGTATCGTTTATAAACCCCTTATCTCTTAAGAGAACTTCCAGGGAATTGGATATCCATGTTTGTTTTTGCGCCATTTTTTAATTATTTAAATAAGGAATTAAGTTTCCCTTTGTCATCGGGAATAAAATAATAAGTAAATGTTATTGAAACTTTAGATTTTTCAGGAATAGCTTCCTGGAATAATATTGCCTGGCTATTTATCTCTTCAGCGTTATTACCTTCAAGCCAGCAAACCCATTCCCCGGGCCCGAACCTGCCGATGGCTTCAGGTATAATTGACGAATCTCTTATAATTGTTGACAGCCAATCAGGAACAAAAGAGTCGTCATTTAATTCTATATCGCAAACTTCACTATTACGCCAGTAAATTAATCCCGCATTGATTTTTGACTCCAACGAATTTTCTATCATTTCTTTTGTCTTCGCTTTGGCATATTGAGCGGGGAGCTGCCGTGGAAGTTTGAAATGTTTGAGAGGCTTGGTAATTTCCCTGTAAAGCTCAAGCGAACGCCTTGCCGCTCTTACCTGGTCTTCCATATACAAAACAAGCCTTTCAACTCTAAGGAGCTCCTCGGCATTTTTCCCTTTGGATTTGTCATTCTTAAGCGCCACCAGAATTTCGTCTGTTGTGCATGCTATATCAACAACTTTCCATACAGAAGTTCTAATAAGCAAAATTCCCAATCCGCCAAGAATCGCACATATTACCATTAAAAATCTTAACCACGGCTGATAAAAACTGAATGCAGGCACATGCACTGTTAGGAGATATAGACCGATGAGGATGGGAATAATAGTAGCTACCGAAAAAGCTATAGTCATTCTGTAATGTATTTCTCTAGGCAATATAATTTGTTTGCTTGGGTTAATGTCCATTTTTTTCTCCAAAATTCCACTTTAAGGAAGTGAATAACAATTTATAAAACAATTTTTAACTATTTATAAGTTAAGTCAATCATATAGTATCAAATAAGAAAAATGATGTCAAGAAAAAGTATTGCAAAATTACAATTCCTCTTGCATTTTTGCATTGTTAATTAACTTGACAAATAACTTAAGTTTTACTATAATGTGTTTATAGATTAGTTAAGCTGTTGGTTTTAGGTGTTTTATGTCTTTTGTCGTATTTTGGCACAGTATCTGCTAAACTGTCAATACAATAGATTTTGAAAAGTGTCCAAATTTAATTTAATAATAAGGAGATAAAAATGAAAGCACAACTCAAAAAAATCCAGAAAGGTTTCACACTTGTTGAAATTATGATCGTTGTAGCTATTATCGGACTTTTGGTCGCAATCGCGCTGCCGAACTTCATGATAGCTCGTAAAAAATCACAGATCAAATCTGCTCAGGCAAGCATGAAACAGATCGAAGGCGCTGTAGAACAAGCCAGATTGGACGATGTTACTATCGATGGCACTGACGAATCAGACGGCGGCGACTTGATTCCTGACTATCTTAAAGTATGGCCGGATCCTCCGGGAACACTTTCATGTGAATTTGACAATGGTTCAAATTACATAACTTGTACAATTCCTGGTATTAACGGCGGCGCTGCTTTTACAGCATATGAAGATATTAATCCTTAAGAAATTAGTTAGGGAAAATAAAAAAGGCGGCTTCTTTGGTCCGCCTTTTTTATTTTAAAAGATTTTCTAATTTGAATCGTAACAATACTTTCTTTGATTTTTACGTTTTTTCATTGTTGACATGACACCACGTTGCTTTCCGTCAGCAAGCACAGCATTCAAAAAAAAAGCCGGACATAAGTCCGACAATTTTATACGTTTAGAAAACCTTCCCCTTCATACCTTTTATTTTTTCTTAACTCCTGTGGAAGCGTATTCGTTTAGAAGTTTCGACAAGAGCTTTCTGTCATAACATGAATTCATCATATCCTGGTATGTAATAATTTCATTGAGATACAATTTGAAAAGGCTGGAGTCCATAGTACACATGCCATATTGCGCTCCTGTCTGCAAATCAGAGATGATTTGATGAGTTTTGTTCTCACGAATATAAGCAGCAATAGAAGGTGTAGTAATCATAATTTCATGAGCGGCAATTCTTCCCCCCGTTTTTTTCCTCATCAGCTGCTGGGAAATCACGCAAACTAAATTACCTGCAAGCTGAGTTCTTATTTCATCGCGGTGGCTTGCGGGAAAAACGTCAACAATTCTGTCAACAGTTCTTGCAGCGCCGGTTGTATGAAGCGTACTGAAAACAAGGTGCCCTGTTTCGGCAGCCCTGATGGCGGCGCTAATAGTCTCCAGATTTCTCATCTCCCCGACGAGGATAACGTCCGGGTCCTGCCTCATCGCTTTTACGATTGCCTCTTCAAAAGACTCCACGTCTTCGCCTACTTCTCTTTGAATAATTATAGATTTTTTATGTTCGTGGCGATACTCAATAGGATCCTCAATTGTAATAATATTGCATTCACGGGTAGTATTAATGATATCAACCATAGCCGCAAGAGTAGTGGATTTGCCGGAGCCTGTTGGGCCTGTGAGCAAAATCAGTCCCCTTGGTTTATATAACAATTCAACGATATTTTCTCCCAGGCCAATATCATCGAGAGTCATTTTATTCTCAGGGATAAGCCTCAAAACAGCGCCCATCATTTTGCTTTGCAGGAAAATACTAACTCTGAACATATACTTATTGTCAAGCATATAAGAAAAGTCTGATCCGCCTTTTTCTTCAAGGTTTTTCAGATGCCTTGCAGTAGAGATATCTTTTACGAACGCTTCAGTGTCTTCAGGGGTTAATAAATCTGTTGAATTGGTTGTCAGCCTGCCGTGCAGGCGAAATGTTGGCGGGCGGCCGACAGCCATATGAATGTCTGATGCTCCAATCTTAATTGCTTCACCAAGTATTTCGCGAGTAGTCATAAAATTAATTTAGTGATTTTATGATTTGGTAACCTGATAATCTCTTTTGAATATTTATTAATTAAACTTATTCAATCCCTTCTAATTCGACGTCTTCTACAAAGTTCGTGGCTGCGGCAAGCAACTCCTGTTCGTGTATTGCAAGCATATGCCAGGAAGGATAATTTGATACAATATCATGCCATTCACCATCGCGGGTAAGCTGCATTTCTCTAAGCTGATTATCCCACCGTTTGATTTCCTTGTCAGGTTTAATAATTGTAGGAGTGATAAAAATAATCAGGTTTACCTTTTGCAATTCTTTACTTTCCCAGGCAAAAAGGTATTTACCAATATAAGGCCATTCAGAAAGGTAAGGAATACCTTTTTTTGATTTAATTAATTCATCTTTTATCATACCGCCAATTGCAACTGTATAAGTATCTTTTAAAGACACCCTTGCCTCCACCTTTCGAATATTTGTATTGGGAATCTCAACGCCCTGGATTACCTGGTACCCAGCGAGAGAACTCACTTCCGGAACGATGTCGAGGGTAATAAAATCGTCATAATTTATATGGGGCGTCACTTCCAGGGTTACTCCAATATAAATTTCTTCCAGTTTATTAACTTCATAAGTTCCGGTTTCTTTGTTGTAGGAAAATGTCGGCTTGTACATAGTTTCAGCAACTTTAATAGTTGCCTCCCTGTTATCCAGGGTTTGAACTTTAGGATTACTGATAATCTTCGCTTTGGAGCTGTTCATCAGTAGGCTCATTGTGAGTTTAAAGTCATCCGGAGCCAGTTGGTATGTAGTTGCCCTGGTTGTGTTTTTTTCATAATCACGGTAAGCCTGGGCCCTCTCCTGGTCAGTTCCGCTCGCTCTTAATCTTGATACAGATTCATTAACTTCCCTGTCAAAAGTGTAAAGCATCTCATTAAGCATAATGCTGTAATCTCCGAGGGTGCTCCAGTCGATACCTTCACGGTCAGAATCACCAACCAGTATTTCAACATATTTAACTTCAATGAGTACTTGGGGAGTTGCTTTGTCAAGTCTTTCAACTACTTTTTTTATTTGACTTATTTTTGCAGGAATATCATTTATAATTAATGTATTTGAGCGGTCGTCACTTTGAATAGATCCTCGTTCTGGTGTCAGCAGCGAAATTACTTTCGGCTGCACTTCTTTTGCTTTAGCGTAGTTTAAGGGGATTACTTCAACGGTAAGCGGCTCCTGCTCGATATCTTCGGAGCTCATAACCCGAATAATATTTCCTTCCCTGACGTAAGAATAACCACAGGAGTTTAAAACATATTTAAAAGCGCTTTCCCAGGGAATATCGTTAAGCTCGATAGTAAGAGTGCCCGTAACATCCGAGCTGACAATCAGATTCACGTTGGCGCTTCTTGCTATGGTTCTCAACATGTTCTGCAAGTCGCCATTGACAAAGTTAAGAGAAATTCTTTCCTGTTCATTGACAGAAGTTTCTTTCAGAATTTCCTCAACATCAATTGTTTCTTCAGGGAGGGCAATATCATCCTCAACTATTTCCTCATGCTCAGCTTTTGGAGCATCCACATCTTTTTTTCCGTCATCGTTAGCAAGTAACTTGTTAAGTTCAGCTGTTCTAACTTTTACCGCACTTTCCGCAAATAGAGAATTGCTAAACAAGTTCAGCATAAGAGAAAGTGAAATAAACCAACAAACAGTTATTCTATAAAGTTTCATAAGATAATTTGTTTTCAAGGTGCAATGTCCTTTTTTAATGGTGATAACACATACGTTACCGTTTCATTATCAAGTGAAAAAACTACTCTTTTTAATTCTATTTTTGCGACATATACATTGCTGTTCTTGGCGATCCGGTCCCCTTCAGCAACTATTTTATTATTAATCATAACCAGCGGTTTATTGCCCACGCCTAACACAATACCTTCAACTTTACTTTCCGCAATAATTTTCCGGAGCTCCTTTTGCCTGTTCTGCTTAATTATCTCGGCATTTTCAGAAACCTGGGTAGACAGGGACTTAATAGATTCGATCCGTTTTACCATAGGGTCTCTTACACCGGTGCTTATATATACAAAGTGTTCCCTGGCACAAACAATCGAAACAATAAAAAAAACGGGCAAAATACCCATAAAATATTTTGTTTTCAAATTAAGCATTACGTTTATTCTTTTTAACTAAAAAACCGACAGTAATTATAACATTATGAGTTTTAATAGTGCTTCCGGAAGAAACTATATTTAACTCGACAATCCTGATAAAAGGCGAATAATTCTCAAGTTTCGCAATTAGCTTCCCTATGGCATGATACGGCGCCGAAGTTTCTACGCTTACCCATCTTTCTGCATACACCTCATTTGCCGGAAGCGTATTTACTGAATCAAGCAATGTAGATTTCTGAAGAGCGATATTTTCGCTGTCGGCAAGTTTCTTAATTATTCCGAGAAAAAACTCAAAAGAATCTTCACTAATTAATTCTCTTTCATGCCGAGTAACTTCCGCGTCGAGATTTTTTACCTTGGCCTTAATTTTTGTCAGACTTTTAACTTCTTTTTTGGCTTTACCCAAATCCGTGCTGACGGTCTTAGATTTAGTGGAAATTTCTTTAATTTTTTTGAATTTAGATTTAATAATCAACGCGTAAGACCCGTATACTATTCCTGCGCATCCTATAACTAAAATTAAAATTTGTTGTATTTTTTCTCTATTCATTAAATAAAATTTTACCAATAAATCATTGGATTAAATCAATGCTGAAAACTTTTTGGTTGCCCTCCGTGTAAACAGGCGAGAGAACCATTTTCTTGAACTTAGTGTTAAAGACCTTGCTTGTCTTTAGAGCTTCAAGGTAGTTCAGAATAACTGACTCCCCTTCCTTGCCTGAAGCCCTTCCACGAATTAAAACTGTTTGTTTTCCATCTGGCACGTTATCTACGGAAATTTTTATTTCCTGCAGGAAAATTGAGTCGGGTGTAAGTTTTGCAAGCTCAAGCCATTTGCCTGCCCAGGTATTCCAGTTTTCCTTACAACCGTTTAGCGCCTCTTTTCTTTTGCTTAAATCCTGGCTCATTTTTTTCAGCCTTGCTGCTTCTTTTGCCGGAGCTTTAAGCTCATTAAACCTGGCGGTCATTTTCTTCAAGCTATTTTCACGCAGATACAAAAGAAGATGGCTGACAGCGAAAGCAACAATAACAATCATCACTACAACTCCCAGAGCATTAGGAATTTTAAGGACGGGTTCTTTCTTTTTCTTTTTTTCCTTATACTTCTCGGAAAGATTTATTTCAATAATGTTATCGTTCATCTTAGCTTGCAATTAGAAAGTTAGACTTCTTGCTGCCAGACTGGCAAGTGGAACAAAAGCGGAATATATTTTCGCAAAATTCTCTTGCCTTTCTTTCAAAGCAGCTAAGTTTGCAGAAATAAAAGGATTAAACCTGTATGTTTCTAATCCGGACTGCTCCTTGAGATAATCAGCAGCCGAAAGATGGTTTGCAGGTCCTCCTGAAACATAAATGCGCACAGCATCAAGTTCAAAGTTTCTTTGACAAAATTTAAGAAGAGTATTAATTTCTCTTGTAGTTTTTACTATGAATTCTTCCACTGCAGAATCTTCAGTTTTATTTTCTTCCGCCCCTTTGCCTACAGTCTCTTTCCACATTTTTTTTCCATATCCAAAGTCAACCGCGCGGCAGGCTACGGGAATGTTACCGGAAAGAATTGATAAATCTGTATGAGAGGATCCGAAATGAACCAAAGCAACGCAATCATTTTTCTCGGTGTTTATCTCAAGTTCTTCATCAAACTTATCCCTGAAAATGATATATGAATTAATAACGCTTACGGGTTCCGTATTTAACAGCAATGGAAAAATATTTGCCTCCTCATAAATATGTTCGATAGCCTGTACTTCAGAGCGGCGGGCTGCAACCAATAAGCATTTTTGAGTGCCGCCGCCAGTAGGTGCCTCTGCCAAAGGCGCACAATCGAATACAGTATTATCATGGCTAAAAGGCACATGCCTGCCAAGTTGGAAACTAACTGTTTTCTTAATTTCTTCGTTGCTCCCGGCAGGCAGCTCTATTATTCTCACAACATTTTGTTTAGTGGATAAAATAGCCCTGACGCTTTCATTGTCAAAGTCAAAACCTTTTATTGCTTGTTTTAGAATAACTGAGAGCTCGGAAGGCGTGATCTTTTTGGCTCCGGCTGCAAGCTGAACATACCGATAATCCAGTATTTTTAAAGAATCTTGAACCGGCCCTTCTGTTAGTAAGGCCTTAATGAATGAAGTCCCTACATCTACCGAAAGAATTTTTTTCTTTTTACTTTTCCAGAAAAACGCCATAAATAATTACCAATTTACCGGATTATTGGGTTGCTGTTAACTGGATTGTTGGAAAAGGTTGCAATATTACTAAACATTCCAAAAATCAATCCCCCATTATATTGTGCATTATGTCAACATATGATACAAAATAGGCCTTTTTTTGTCAAATTTATTAGCATTTCAAATTTTTTCAGCTTTATATTTTAAATAAGAGCAATTAAAGCTGAAAACAAGCAAAAACAATGCCAGAAGCAAATCGAGTGCTTACCACAACTTCCATTTGTTATGGAACCATATCCAGCCCGAAGGATAACATTTAATATGTTCTTCAAATATATCGTTAATTTCCTGGACTTTTTTGCTGATAATTTCCTGCGGCACTTTCTTGTCTACACATACCGGCGGATAAAAAATCATTGTGTATTGCCACGGCTTGGAAACATGCCTGTTGATAAAAGCGGGAACAATCGGCGCTCCCGTTTGGCTTGCAAGCCTGACATGAATGTCCAGGGTAAGTGTCTCTTTTCCAAAGAAAGATGAAGGAATTCCTAACCGTTTTTTGGCGTTTAGATCCGGCAATATTCCTATTACGTTGTTTGAGCGTAGGTTTTTCAGGATAGCCCTTGCTTCGTCATAAAAAGAAGGAACCTTGTGAAGCTGCCTGGCTTTTCTGTTTAACCAGGTTAATAAATCCGACGGAAATTTCCTCGCAATTACTCCGCCGGTCAAATTTAATTTCATAGCAAAAAAAGCCGGGATAATTTCAAAGCAGCCGTAGTGAGGAGTAGCTACAAATATCCCGTTTTTTTTCTTAAGTGAATCATAAACGCAATTGGTATTTTTTACCTCAATAATAATGTTATCAAAGTTATAGAAAGGTTTGAAAAACCAAAGGTAGTAGCAATCAACAGCAGAAAAAAGAAGGTTAGCCGCGCATTTCTTCGCGATGGCATTCGCGCGAAAATCAGTCATTCTGCCGCCATATGCATATTTTAAATTTTTAATTGTTTTTTCTCTTATGAAAGGAAAAACAAATAATTGGCTTAAAAAGCGGGAAAGCTTATAGACATATTTTTTTGGAAGAATAAATAAAGGAACAGGTAAAATAATAAGAAAAATTATCAATATACCGTAAAAACTGTAAACAATCTTCTTCAGTTTAGGGTGCCTGCTTAAAAAACTTCTTTTACTTTTTTTTGACATGTTAAAAACAGTCTGAACCGTCAGACTAGTCAGACTTGAAAACAAATTTACATTTCACTCACGAACTTTCTGTTGCACAATTCCCTGTAGTTGCAGTTTTTACATCTTGAGTAGTCTTGGGTTTTAGGGAACTCGTCAATTCCAAGCGGCTCGTTTTTTTCTATATCTCCGTCTTTAAGAAACTTTTTCATTTCCCTGACAGACAAATTAATTTTATCGCAAAGCCGGTTTGCAATTTCAGAAGAATATTCAATTTCCGAATATTCACCGGATTCAAGATACTCAACAAAAAGTTGAATATTATCAAGAGAAACGTTATGCTTTTTCTGCGCCCATAATCCGTAAAACTGCAATTGTTCTTTATGTTTTTCTCGGCGCGCGCCTGTTTTCCAGTCGTGAATTATAAATTCAGCTCCCCGCCGATATACCCAATCCGGAATGGTATAGACTTTAATATTTCCAACATGAAAATGCTCCGGGTCTCCTTGCTCGGGGCGGGCAAACATAACAATATCTTCGAAAGTAACTTCCGGCAGGCGGGGCAGAACATGTTGGTAAAAATTTTTAAGGCAAATTTCCGTCCTCTGCTTTACCAGTTTCCCCCATTCGTCCCGGTCGTCGCTTGCGCTAATTGAAATCTCCCCGTAATATATTTCACTAATGCAAGTGCATTTTTTCGGTTTGGCTTTCCAAGCTTCGGAACAGTGGTTTGTCCAAGCTGTCCGCAACTTTTTCATGGCAAGATCCAAAGAAGCATCAACAGAAAATTCCGCGCCTACGCGGCGGCGTTCGAGAGCATCCAGAACCGCTTCCTCAACCGCGTCTCCAATAAGCGACCATTTGTTCTGCATTTGTTTAAGCCTGTAAGCGGTTTTCGCATCTTCCGGCGCGCCAGGATTCCATCCTCCCCACATTCCATAGCGGTTCCAATAATGTCTGCGTTTACATTCCGCAAACTCCTGGGCTTGAGAAAAAGACCAGCAAAATGTATTTTTTAGTTCTGACATGTTGGAAAATTTTAAGGCTTTTCTATTATTGTTATAGTATTTGTAAGAAGTGTTGTATTTGGAATAAGATATAATTTGTCATCTGTCTCAGATTTTAAAGTAGTGTAACGAAGGTCTATTTTTATTATCTTGCCCTGACTACCGGCTACAGAAATTACCTCACCACGATTACAAGTATTGTGCAAAATTACCATAAACCCGGCAAGTATATTAGACAGCGCGTCTTTAAATGCAAAGCCCAATGCAAAGCCGGTCAAACCAAGGCTTGTTATCATCGGACCTACATTTACGCCGGCTGTTCCCAACCCCGAAATTAATCCGATAATTATAATAACTACAGATGCTATTTTTGATAAAAGAAGAACTGCATCTTTGCGATCGTTCCCTACTTTTGAAGCCACTTTTTTTATTATATAACCGACTATAAAAGCAATTATCCAAAAAAAGAAAACAACTATTAGTCCAAAAATTATTTTTGGTATTTGGCTCTCCGATTTTTCTAAAAGTTCAGAAATTCCAACGTTTATTTCCTGGATCAGTTCAAGAGAATTTGTTGTCATATCATTTGTATTGGCCATTGCTCAACTATTATTTTTGTTAAATAATTATCTTTTTTTAGTTATCAATTACATGCGGAACATCATCTAATTTTATTGCAAGCTCCTTAACATCTTCTAGTATATTTTCCTTTCCTTTATAACTTCCTGCATAATTATCAAATTCATCTAATGCGTCTTCCCACTCCCATTCGCAAGTTGCCACGCGATAAATCATAACCATCCATCCGGTTCTGTCTGCTCCGGCAGCACAATGCACTAATAAAGTATGATTTTATTTCTTTTTCTCATGTTTTTAAAAGCAATTCCGCTATTTGAACGGCATTAAGCGCGGCTCCTTTCAGCAACTGGTCGCCCGCGATAAACATCGCGATTCCATTTTCAAACATGGGGTCCTTTCTTATTCTGCCTACTAAAATATCATCTTGCTGAGATGCTTCAAGCGGCATTGGAAAATGATTGGCTTCAATGTCATCAATAACTTTCACGCCCGGAGAATTATTTAAAATCTCGCGAATTTCTTCCGGCTCTGCCGGTTGGTCAAACTCAATATGAAGCGCTTCAGCATGCGCGCGAAAAACAGGAACTCGCACACATGTAGCGCTTATAAGCAGTGAATCATCGTGAAAAATTTTGCGCGTCTCGCGGATCATTTTGTTTTCTTCTTCGTTAAACCCGTTTTCCGCTATTGATGAATTATGAGAAAATAAGTTAAAAGCTATTTGATGAGGAAACTCTTTTTTGATAATTTCTTCCCCCGCAAGATATTGTTTTGACTGGTCTGTAAGCTCGTCCATGGCTGCCGCGCCGGCTCCGCTTACCGCCTGGTATGTGCATGAAACAAATCGCTTTAACCCGTACTTTTTATGCAGTGGCCAGAGCGGAACGTTCGCAATAATTGTAGAACAATTAGGGTTCGCAATTATTCCTTTGTGCCATTTTACGTCTTCAGGATTTACTTCCGGAACTACAAGGGGAACTTCAGGATCCATTCTGTAAGCGGAAGTGTTGTCAACAACTACGGCGCCGGCTTTTACCGCGCTTGGTGAAAATTCTTTGCTTAATGTTCCGCTCGTGCTCGAAATAACTATGTCTAAATCATTAAAAGCGTCATGCGTAAGTTCTTCTACTTCAATATTTTCATCTTTAAATTCAAGAATTTTGCCTACAGATCTTTTGGACGCAAGCAACCTTAATGATTCAACAGGAAAATTCCGTTTTTCCAGAGTTTTAATTATTTCCGCGCCTACCGCTCCGGTAGCTCCCGCTATTGCTATTCTTTGTCTATTCATAATAAGTGCTCAGTGCTCAGTGCTCAGTGATCAGTGTTCAGTGCTCAGGTGTCGGGTGTCAGGTGTCGGGTGTCAGTGAGTTGAGGAAATTCAAATCTTTGATTTGAATTTATAGCTATAAACTATAAATTCATTTTATTTTCAAAAATAATAAAATGAATTTCCTCCTGAAACCTGAAACCCGAAACCTTTAAATCAGCTCGCTGCTTCTTCAGCTACTAAGTCTCCTACTTCTGTTGTTGAGCACCCCATTCTTCCCGCGCCCATACTTTTCATCTTTGTAGATACTACTTTAATTATAGCTTCTTCAATCTTTTTGCCCATAGCATCTTCGCCGAGGGTTTCCATCATCATTTGCCCGGAAGCAATTGCCGCCATAGGATTAATAACGTTCTGTCCTGTATATTTTGGAGCCGAACCGCCTATTGGTTCAAACATTGAAACGCCTTCAGGATTGATGTTTCCTCCTGCGGCTATTCCCATTCCGCCCTGGGTTATCGCCCCAAGGTCGGTAATAATATCGCCAAACATATTCCCTGTAACAATAACGTCAAACCACTCGGGATTTTTCACCATCCACATGCAGGTGGCGTCAACATGGTAATAATCACGTCTGATATCAGGGAAATCTTTTTCGCCCATTTCGTTAAAGGCGCGTTCCCACAAATCATAAACATAAGTTAAAACATTAGTTTTTCCGCACAAGGCGAGAGTGTTTCTTTTGTTGCGCTTTTTAGTGTATTCAAAAGCATATTTCAAACAGCGGTCAACCTGAAACCTGTTATAAACAGCCGACTGAACTGCTATTTCATTTGGAGTTCCTTTAAGAGTAAAACCACCTGTTCCTGTGTAAAGATCGCCGGTATTTTCGCGAACAACAACATAATCAATTTGTTCCGGCCCTTTATCTTTCAAAGGAGTGTCTACTCCCGGATAAAGTTTTACAGGACGGAGATTAATATATTGGTCAAGGTCAAAACGTAATTTTAAAAGAATTCCTTTTTCAAGAATTCCGGGTTTTACGTCCGGATGGCCTATTGCGCCAAGATAAATAGCGTCAAACTGCCTCAATTCGTCTGAAGCGTTAGGCGGAAGAACTTCTCCGGTTCTTAAATATCTGTCTCCGCCGTAATCAAAATGCGTAAATTCAAATTTTACATCAAATTTAGGCCCTACAGCTTCTAAAACTTTAATGCCTTCGGCCAGGACTTCCGGGCCTGTTCCGTCGCCGCCCAATGCGGCTATTTTGTAAGTTTTTCCCATAATGTTTCCTTATTTTATAATTAACTAATTAACAGCGTATTATATCAAATAAGTTTTTTTTTATCAATCACTGGAGAAAATTAATCCCGCTTAAGCGTGGATTAATTTATAGCGCTTATCTCATCTCGGAGAATTTTAGCTTTCATGTCAGGATTAATTTTCTCTACCAACGAAAAACAACAACTATTGACAATAATTGCATGTGATGTTAAAATACTAACCATGAATTTCGCTGGTAAAAATAAATCTTTCTTGGCTTTTTTTGTTGTCCTGTTCATAGCCTTAGTTATAAGAATTTATCTTCTTGCAACGCATGGCTGCATTTCAGATGACGGCATTCTTTATATCAGCCTGGCAAAATCTATTGCCGCGGGCAATTGGTCAACAGTTTTTCAAGACCTTGACTTTAATGTTTTTCCGGCGCTGTTGGCAGGAATGTATAAACTGTTAAATCTATTCCTGCCCGTTTCTTTTGAGTTTTCAGGCTGGATGCTCAACCTGTTTTTCGGGCTGGCGCTAATCTTCCCTCTTTTTAAGATTGCCGAAAGATATTTTGGGCTTGGCGCTGCTGTTGTAACAGGATTTTATCTCGCTTTCAATCCCGAACTTTGCCGAATGACTTGCGAAGTTTTAAGAGGTCCTTCTTATATCTGTTTTTCCGCCTGGGCTATTTTTCTTTTGCTGTCGGCTGTCAGTTCGAAAAAGGTATCCGATTGGAATTTCCGGAGAATAGGCTTGTCGGCATTTCTTATTTTTGTGGCCTCAACTATCCGGCTCGAAGCTTTTGTCTGGCTTGGATGTTTTACTATTGTTATTTTTGTCTCTAACATAAAGGGGCCTTATTCATTTTCTACAAGGCTAAGAAAATTTTCCGTGATAATTATTCTTCTTCCGTTGCTTGCCTTAGCAGCAATTTTCGGTATTAAAGTCCTTACGGGCAAGTGGGACTTCGCCAGGGTTGACAAGATTTTTGCCCCATATTCTTTGGGAAAGGTCAAAACAAAATCCGAAAACCCTGTTGAAACTTTTATTAAAACTTCAAAAACTACTCGTTACAGGCCGGACGGAACTGCCGACCCTGACAAAAGCCAGGTTTACGGATTTGTTAACATGGCTTATACTCACAGATGGATAAATTACGGCTCGGAAATTCTCGCGGCACACTGGAAAGCTTTTCATGGAATTGGCGTAGTTTTGTTCCTGGCAGGTGTTTTCGCGGTCTTTAAGAAACGGTTGATTACTGTCACCAGTCCTTTAAGCATTTGCGCGATTAGCGCCATTGTTCTTTTTGGAACTGTTTTCCTGCTATACGTTTCAACCAAGTATTACCTTGCCACGCGGCACGCAATGACTCTTGCAATCCCCGGCTCAGTATTTATAGGCGCTACTGTTTTCTTATTTAAGCCCTATTCAAAGAAAACTATTTTTGCGGGAATTGTTGTGGCGATTGTTGCACTTAGTTTCTTGTCGTACAAGGTTTTTAAGCCAATACGAAGGAAGAAAAAAACTATGAAGAAATGCGGCTTGATCTTGAAAGAGTTTTTGCCGGCTAACGCTAAATTATTAGCTTCGCCGACATTGAGGCCCGTGAACTTTTACGCTGAAAAGCCAACCCATAAAAAAGTTAAAGTGTTTGATGAAAGTATTTATAAATGGTTTACAAGATCTCCTGATCGATACCTTCTAATAAATACATCAAAGCAATGGCAACTGGATTATTTCAAAAATTTTACCGGCGACATGCAAAAAGTTGAAGTAGACTTACCGCAAACAAAAAGGTATTCTTTTTCGCTTTATGAGTTAGAAAGTCAAAGGTCAAAGGCGAAAGGTCAAAAGGACAAATTTCAAATTTCAAATTTCAAATAACAATTTTCATATGAAAACGTTTTTAAACACATGGTTCGGTTCACAAGGGAAAAGACTTTGGGGCCTTGTAACCGGCGATGTTATTTTTACAATAGTATCCTATTCGATAGCTTTCCTGACAAAAACTTATATTGTCTGGGATACCGGCGTGAAGATAGATTATAATCTTTATACACGTTCGTTTTTTTACACGATACCTTTTCTTATTATCCTCCGGATATCTTTTTTCGGACATTTCGGGCTTTACAGAAGCGGCTGGCGATATGCAGGTTTGAGGGATTCTCTTAGAATTTTCCAGGCAACTCTTGTAAGCAGCATGATCTTTATCGTCTGTATTATTCTTACATATAAAACCCTCAATATTACGTTTTCTCCCTTTGTTTTTGTTTCCGATTGGATGCTTATCACTTTTATCATTATCGTCACAAGATTTTCCCTCAGAATAAAAAAAGAGCTTTTGTCGATGAAGCGTTCGGGCAAAAAAAACATCCTTATCGTTGGCGCCGGCAGCGGCGGCACGCTCCTGCTCAGAGAAATAGCGAGCAACTCTAACCTTAATTATTTCCCGCGCGGGTTTATTGATGACGACCCGGAAAAACAAGGCATGCTCATCCAGGGAATTCCCGTTGTCGGAACAAGAGCCGAACTGCCAACTTTGGTCCATACTCTTTTTATCGAAGAAGTTTTTATCGCTATTCCTTCTGCTTCCGGAAAGGCTATCAGGGACATTATCGAAACCTGCAACACTCTCGGAATAAAATTCAAAACTTTGCCTACTGTCACCGACATTGTCGACGGGAAAGTTGCTATTTCTGATTTGCGAGAAGTTGATATTCTTGATCTTTTACGGCGCGACCCAATCAAACTTGATACTGAAAAAATTTCTAAAAATCTTAAAGGTGAAGTTGTTCTCGTAACGGGCGGTGGAGGGTCCATCGGCAGCGAGCTCTGCAGGCAGATTTCGCTTTACCATCCAAGGGAGCTTGTGCTTGTCGAACTTTCCGAATTTAACCTTTATCAAATAGAACGGGAATTAGAATTAAAATTTCCGGACTTGAAAATCTTCCCGTATATAGCCGATATAAAAAACGAGCATCGCCTGCGCGCGATTTTTGAAAAGCATAAACCTTCCCTCGTTTTTCACGCCGCCGCATACAAGCACGTTCCCATTATGGAACAAAATCCCGAGGAAGCTGTATTAAACAATCTGAAGGGAACAATGAACGTGGCACAAACTGCCGACAAATTCAACTGCAGGGAGTTTGTGATGATTTCTACAGACAAAGCTGTCCGGCCTACAAGCATTATGGGAGCTACTAAACGCGCCGCTGAAAAGTTTGTCCAAAGTTTTAACACGACTAGCAGCACCAACTATATTTCTGTTCGATTCGGAAATGTCCTCGACTCTTCAGGCAGCGTTCTTCCTTTATTTAAAGAACAGATTATCCGCGGCGGGCCGGTTACTGTTACGCATCCGGAAATTACACGGTATTTTATGCTCATTCCCGAAGCCGCGCAGCTCGTTCTCGAAGCTGCCACTCTCGGAAATGGCGGAGAAATTTTTATTCTGGATATGGGAGAACCCGTAAAAATTATTGACCTTGCGAGAAACCTTATTCAACTAATGGGAAAACAGCCTAATGTTGATGTTGACATCACTTTCACAGGGTTGCGGCCGGGTGAAAAACTTCATGAAGAACTTATGTACGATGGCTCCGAAGACCATACGATATTGGAAAAAATCCTTGTTACAAGTTCTAAAGAGGAAGTTTGGGAAGATTTTAATGAAAAAATCTGTGACTTAATTGCCGTGGCAACTGTCAGCAACGTTCCGAAAATCTATGAGTGCCTGCACGAAATAGTCCCGGAATATTCGGGAAATGAATATAATTGTTAGTTGTTAATGATTAATTGTTAATTTTTAAATTTAATTTTTATGAGAGAAAATATTGTAAAAAGTAAGAGTTTTGTTTTTGATATTAGATTTGTAAAACTGTATCAGTTTTTAGTCGAAATTAAAAAAAAAATATGTTTTGTCAAAACAATTATTGAGAAGTGGCACAAGCATTGGTGCAATAGTGCGAGAAAGCGAACGCGCTTAATCTAATTTGGATTTTAAGCATAAAATGGCAATAGCACAAAAAAAAATTAACGAAACTCTTTACTGGTTAGAACTTTTGAATGAAACAGATTATCTGTCAAAAGAACAATTTGAAAGCATTAATAAAGATGCAATAGAAATCATTAAATTAGTTACAACTATTCTTAAATCAGTCAAAACCACCATTAACCATTAACCATTAATAATGCTCTATGCTCTCCTTCCTAACTTACATTTTATTTACTTTATTAATAGAAACTTTCGCGCTTAAGAAATATTTTTATTTTTCGTGGATGAAAGCTTTCTCACTTTGCGTGGGAATAAATATCGCGGCGTTTTTTACATCTTCAATCGCTCAAAGTTTCGCGGCAAACAAACTTGACCCGTCTTTCTTTTACATTTTCAACATTTACACTAATTATTTTAAGTTTGCCTTAATTTTTATCTTGATATCTTTCCTGGTAAAAGTTGCTACTGAAGCTTTTATTTGCCGGCTTTTTGCCAAAGAAGTCAGCATTCAAAAAGTTGTGATAGTTGTTCTTATCATGAATGTGATAACCTTTTTGCCTTATTCAATAAAAAGTTACGCAAACAGCAAACCGGAAATTCCGGAACCTTTTAATTTGGTTGAATCCGCCAACTGGCTTGCCGATAATCCTGATATTGTTTATGTCGATCCTTTTAAGAAAAATATTTCTAAATACCGGCTTAACTCTACAAACCTGACAGTCCTCGCGGAAACGATGCCGATTAACGGCTACCGCGTTTCCATGGACAAAAACTCAATAATAGTTCTTCACGCTACGAATTCAGTGATTTTTGCTCCCGCGAAAGAATTTAACATTCCAGTGAAAATTTTGAATTTTGAGCCGGCAATAACAAATCCTTACCACATTGCTATTTCTCCCGACATGAAATGGTTTGCTGTGCAAGGGAAAGAAAAAGCAAACATTTATTCTTTCCCGGATGGAAAATTGACAAACGCGGCGGATGTAAACCTTCCTTCAAATTTCTTTAATGATTCATGGGCATGGCATATTAAAACTTATAACGAGCCGACTAACACATTTTCCGGAGTTTCAGCCACCGTTACAGTTTTCAAAACTGGGGGAGTAAAAATTAACGGTGAAAAAGAAATTTTTAAAATTAACGGCATGGGAGAATTCCGCCCTTATCACGGAGTCGGGTTTATTGACAACGACAAAACTTTCCTGTTTGAGTACGGCTATGAATTAATGGGCCTGAACTTAAAAACTAAAACCGCCGGCCATCTCACCGACGCCATCGGCTGTGTTTTATTAAAATAACTTGCAAGCATTGCACGTAATAATAGTATTTTAATATTATTTCGTGCATTTGGGGCTAACACGTTGACAAGCTCTCAATAGATTTCGAAAATAAAACTTGACAAATTTTTCAGGATGTGGTATAATAATACCACAATCAAAAAGGGAGAGCTAAAATGAATAAATTTGCTGAAATAATTAAAAAACGTAGACTTGAATTAAGATTAAGTCTTAGGCAATTTTGCTTAAAATGTCAGTTTGACCCAAGCAATTGGAGCAAAATCGAGCGAGGGTTAGCCTCGCCGCCAAAAGACAAATCAGTTCTTGAAAAAATATCGGATGTATTAGGTTACAAACCCAAATCACCGGAATCTCAAAATTTAATGGACTATGCTTTTATTACTTGCGGGAAAATCCCTGATGATATTTTAAGCGATAAAAAACTTGTCGCTAAACTTCCGATATTTTTCAGGTCCTTACGTGGCGACAAACATAGCGATCAAGAATTAAGGAATCTTGTTGAAATAATCAGAGATAGCGAGACGAAAGAATGAAGATTGAATCACCCCATATTCCGTTTAATGTTATAAGACAAAAAGCAGGTAACGGAAATGATTAATAGCACAAGTAAACACGGTGTTTATGCTCTATATAAAGGTGACAGATTATACTATGTTGGGCTGGCAACTAATTTACGAAGAAGAATTAAACAACATTTGAATGACAGACATGCGGGAAAATGGAATCGCTTCAGCTTATACCTTGTACGCAAAGCTAATCATATAAAGGAACTTGAATCATTGATACTACGTATTGCCAATCCAAAAGGGAACGCAGCGATTGGTCGTCTGAAAGGCGCCGAGGACTTGAAAACAGCTCTTGAACAAAACATAAAAGCTGAACAAAATAGCCAATTACAAAAACTTCTCGGAAGAAAAAGGAAAGTCAAAAACACACCCAAAACAGCTCTAAGAATAAATCCTGGCAATAAAACACCTTCCCTTGCAAAATACGTTAATAAGTCGTTTGAGATTAGAATGGCACACAAAAATACTACCATTAAAGCTAAAGTCAAACCAAACGGCATAATTGTTTGGAATAACATACTTTTTAGTTCTACATCAATAGATAAAACAAAATAGATAAAGGGTAAATAATGGATAAAAAGCAAAACATAACTAACAATATAAAAGTCCAAAACAAAGATTTGGAAATATTGAAAAAACATTTTTCTCACTGTTTTGATAAAAACGGAAACTTTGATATTGAGAAGTTTAAGCAAGAAATCTCTGAAAATGAAATTGATTTTTACAAAGAGAGTTACGGTATGGATTGGCTTGGAAAATCGTATGCAAGGCTTTTGGCAAGCGATAGTGCCACTACACTTTTAAAAGAAGATGAAGAGTTTAACCAAAAAGACGAAAATAAAAACGCTGAAAATCTACTTGTAAAAGGCGACAATCTCGAAGTGTTAAAACACCTTTCAAACGCCTACTACGAGAAAATAAAAATGATATACATTGACCCGCCTTATAATACAGGAAGTGATGGTTTTGTATATCAAGACGACCGTAAATTTAGTGTAAGTGAATTTAGACAATTGGCAGGAGTGGACGAAGAAAAAGCAAAACGCATTTTAAGTTTTGTAGATAGCAAAAGCAACTCTCATTCTGCTTGGCTTACTTTTATCTATCCTCGCCTTTATATCGCCAAACATCTTTTAAAAGATGATGGTGTTATTTTTGTAAGTATTGATGACAATGAAGTAGCTCAACTAAGACTTTTAATGGACGAGATTTTTGGAGAAGAGAATTTTGTAAATAAGTTTGTTTGGAAAAAGAATAGTAGTGGAAAAACTGTTAGTGAGAAATATCCTGAAAATATTGACTATATTTTAATGTTTTCAAAAACTAATCATTATGAACTTCAAGATATCTTCAAACCTTTGGCAGAATCTACAATAAAAATGTATTCAAAGGATGATAATGATGGGAGGGGAAAATATAGGTTATATCCACTTCAAAAAACAGGTTCTCCCGGTCCAGAAACAACTTATGATTATATTGATAATAATGGTAAAGTATGGAAATGTCCTAAAAAAGGATGGAGAATCAATAAAAATAAAATGAAATTATTGGAAAATGATAATAGATTATATTTAAAAAATGAGAAATTAAATGAGAAAGCTTATTGGGATGAAAGAGAGAATGAGGGTCAAATAGCAGATACCCTATGGGATGATGTGTCTGAAAATAATGTTGGCACAGCAGAAGTTGATAAGTTATTAGGAAAAGGAATTTTTACTAATCCAAAACCAACAGGATTGATAAAAAGATGTATAAAAACGATAGTTAAATCAAACGACCTAATCCTTGACTTTTTTGCAGGTTCAGGCACAACAGGTGATGCTGTAATGCAACTCAATGCAGAAGATGGTGGCAATCGTAAATATATTTTAGTTCAACTTCCAGAAAAAATAGACCCAAAGAAAAACAAAACTGCCTATGAATTTGTAAAAGATGAATTAGGAGTTGATGAGCCTACCATTTTTGAAATTACCAAAGAGCGACTAATAAGAGCCGCAAAAAAAACACAAGAAACCATAAAAACTAAAATAGCCGAAAAAGAGAAAGAGATAAAAGGCTTAGACAGTCAATTGGATATTGACAACAAAGATGAAAAAACAGAACAGTTAAAGGCAGAAATAAAAGCACTTAAAAATCAAGATTTGGGCTTTAAAGTATTTGAAACAATGCCTATCTGGGAAGATTATAATTTTGAAGCTGATAAATTAAACGAACAAACAACCCTTTTTGATGAAAGCAAACTAAACGAAGATGATTTAAAAGCTTTGCTTGTAACTTGGAAAACTTACGATGGTATTTCGCTTACGGAAAGTTTACAAGAGATAGATTTAAGTGAATACACAGCTTATTATACAAGCGATAAATTGTATTTAATAAACAAAGGATTTAAAACAGAAAATCTAAAAGCCTTGTTAGAAAAAATTGATAGTGATAAAAAATTTAATCCTACTTCAATAATTGCTTTTGGCTACCTTTTTGAGAGTAAGAACTTACGAGAAATTTCGGAAAATATAAAATCGTATTCCAACAAAAAGAATATTGATATTGATTTTATAACAAGATATTAAACAATGAAAAATGAAATAGTAATATATCAGCCCGAAGCAATCGCTACTCGTATTGATGTAAGAATTGAGGACGAAACCGTTTGGCTTAACAGGCATCAAATGGCGACATTATTTGGTAGAGATGTGAAAACCATAGGAAAGCATATTAATAATATTTTTTCGGAAGGTGAATTAATAAAAGAAGTGGTAGTCGCAAAATTTGCGACAACCACTCAACACGGTGCTATTAAAGGGAAACAGCAAATAAAACTTGTCGAATATTACAATCTTGATGTAATAATTTCAGTAGGTTATCGAGTTAAGTCCAAGCAAGGCACCCAATTTCGTATTTGGGCGAACAAAGTTTTGAAAGATTATCTATTAAAAGGTTATGCAATAAACAACCGTATAAACCGTATTGAAGATAATGTTGAGCAATTGGCAAATAAAGTTAATGAGATAGATTTACAACTAAAAACAAACTTGCCGCCCAATCAAGGTCTGTTTTATGACGGACAGATATTTGATGCTTATGCATTAATAAACAACCTGTTAAAAAATGCTAAGAAAAATGTAATTTTAATTGATAATTATATTGACGAAACTGTACTGACACTTTTCAGTAAATACACAAACTTACATTTTACAATTATCACAAAGAAAACCTCAAAACAACTGCAACTTGATATAGATAAATACAATAAGCAATACAATAATTTGAAGATTGAGACTTCAAAAAAATATCACGACCGGTTTTTAATAATCGACAAACAAACCTATCACATTTGAGCAAGCTTGAAGGATTTAGGTAAAAAGATTTTTGCTTTTAGTAAATTAGAAATAAACATATTGGAAAGATAGAAATATGAAGGGATTTAATTTTGAAAAGAATCTAAACCATCAAACGCAAGCAGTAAACAGTACTGTTGCTGTTTTTGAGAATTTAGATATAAAAAAAGATGTAGTTAGTGTAGATAAACAATTTATCAATCCTGAGTTTGAGTTTAAAACAAACGACCAATACCCAAATAATATTCGTAAAATTCAGCAAAACAATAATATTGAAGTAAATATTAGAAGAAATAGCAATATTATTGATATAATGATGGAAACAGGTACAGGCAAAACATACACCTATACCAAAACTATTTTTGAGCTTAATAAAAATTTTGGTATTTTCAAGTTTGTTGTCATTGTCCCAACTCTATCAATCAAAGCGGGGACTATTGATTTTCTTAAATCAGACAGCGCAAGAGAACATTTTAAAGAGCAATATGGCAAAACGATTAAACTTCATATTGTCCAGAGCCAAAAAGGAAAGAAAAATAAAAAATCGTTTATTCCACCATCGGTAAGTAGTTTTGTAAATGCTGGAAGTTATGAAAAAGATAGTATCCAAGTAATGGTTATCAATGCTGGTATGATAAATAGTGATACTATGCAAAAGAGTTTTGACAAAGGGCTTTTTGATAAATATACCATTCCTTTTGATGCGATCAAGGCTGTTAAACCGTTTTTAATAATTGATGAACCTCACAAGTTTGCCAAAGCAAACAAAACTTGGGAAAATATTCAAAAGATGAAACCGCAGTTTATTTTGCGATACGGTGCTACATTTAAAGAGTATGAAAATCTTATTTATACACTTACCGCTGTTGATTCTTTTAACAGGAATTTAGTAAAAGGAGTTATCGGTCATATTACAGAGTTTGAAAGCGGGAAAAATGCAATAGTAAAATTTGTAAATTCTGACGGAAAAGAAGCAACATTTGAACTTCTTGAAAATAGCAAGAAACAAAGTGTTAAAATTTCTAAAAAAGAGAGTTTCAGTAAAGTTCATCCTGAAATGAGTGATTTGTTTATTGAAAATATAAACAAAAACACGGTTGTGTTGTCCAATGGGCTGGAGATGAAAAAAGGCGATAAAATCAATCCTTATTCTTATGCACAGAAATTGCAAGAGATAATGATAACAAAAGTTATAAAGAATCATTTTGAAATAGAGAAACAATATTTAACCGAAGATGTAAAAATAAAACCACTAACACTGTTTTTTATTGACAATATCGAAGAATACAGAAACAAAGACGGATATATAAAAACTATTGTTGAACAGCTAATTAAAGCCGAAGTTGAAAATCTGTTAAAAACAGAAACAGACGAGTTTTATAAAGAATATTTAGAAAAAACATTAGAAGATATTTCATTAACCCACGCAGGATATTTTTCAAAAGATAATTCCGAAAAAGATGAAGCCATAGAAAAAGAGATAAATGAAATTTTGCACGACAAACAAGCAATGCTTGATTTAGATAATCCAAGACGATTTATTTTCTCAAAATGGACTTTGCGAGAAGGTTGGGACAATCCTAATGTATTTCAAATATGCAAACTAAGAAGTAGCGGAAGTGAAATATCAAAATTGCAGGAAGTTGGTCGAGGGCTTCGTTTGCCTGTGAATGAATACGGAAACAGAGTAAAAGATAAGCAGCATTTCTTAAACTATTTTGTAGATTTTACAGAAAATGATTTTGTAGATAATCTTGTAAATGAAATAAACGAAAAATCGGGTGCCGTATCAATTGAAGATGTACCTGAAAAACTTACCGATAATATCATTAAGAAAATTTGTGATTTATATCAAACTTCAGAAGACGACTTATTAGAAGTTCTTGATGAACAAAATATTGTAACAAGAACAAATAAATTCAAAGACGGTGGTTTTGAGTATATTAAGAAAAATTATCCTCGAATATTTGAAGGTGTAGGCTCTAATAAAGTTCGTAAATCAACCGATACCAAAAAACAAATTAGTGTAAGAACAGAAAAATATAGCGAACTAAAAGACCTTTGGGAAAAACTCAACGAAAAAGTAATTTTGGAATATAAGTTTGATAATGAAACTACTTTCCAAACTTTGCTTACTGAGTTTTTCAAAGAACAGAAAAACAATTCTTTTATTGAAGGAATAAAAGAACGCAAAGCAAAAATTGAGATTAAAGATGAGCAGGCGATAACAACGGAAGAAATATCTATTTTAGATAATGAAATAACACCTGTTTCAATTTTAAAATATAGTGAATTTGTAAAAGAGTTGTCGAAAGCTTTAAATATCAATTTGAAAACTATAAATCAGGCTTTTATTGATTCAAAAATTGAAATTAATCAATATCTAAACCCAACAACAATTAGAATTATCAAGCAAAATTTCGATAATTTCTTGATGTATAATGCAATTGATAAATTCAGTATTGAATATCAAAAAGTTTCAAACACTGTTCACCCAACAAAATTGACAGACGAAAAAGGAAATGTGTTAAAAGAAATTACAGCCTCTGATATTGGAGTTTTACATTCTGATGAAAAAGTTGCAGATAGCTATTTCTTTGATGAACTGTTTTACGATTCTGAATTAGAGAAAGACAATATCAAACAAGAAACAAAGATTAAAGAAGTTGTTGTTTTTACTAAAATACCAAAGTACTCAATAAAAATACCTGTTGCAGGTGGTAAAAGTTATTCCCCTGATTTTGCCTATGTTTTAAATTTTGAAAATGGTAAAAAGAAACTTCATTTTATAGTTGAAACTAAAAATCTAAGTAGTGAAAACAGTTTGAGAGAAGAAGAAAAACAGAAAATAAGACACGCTGAAAAATTCTTTAACGGCGAGGTGAAAATTGAATTTAAAACACAATTTAGCAATAATGAGATTGTTGATCTAATTGGGGAGATAATGGCAATATAGAAAATGTATAACAAATCGTTTTACCTGACATTTTTCCGTTGCACTCCAAAATGCAGGTAAACTCAATCGTTCTCCGTCAGTCGCGGGGGCAAAAGTAGAAAGCATTTAACCCTACGAGAACACTAATAAATACATAGTGACGTTCGCTGGTAAACCACACAAATTATTGGGGACTAATGAAATAATGAGCATTCCAAACGAACCAGAATCCGGAGTTCTTCTTTGCGGTATAATCCGCAGGCCTGAAACCTCGCGCGAAAAAATAATTTCCCGGCTTGAAAATGAGTTTGGGCCTGTTGACGCGCAGTCAGAAGAGTTCCCGTTTTACCTTACCACATATTACGAGCCGGAAATGGGAGAAAATCTTTTGCGCTCTTTTCTTACTTTTGAAAAACATGTCTCCCCTGCCAACCACGCACAAATAAAACTTAAAACCAACAAAATCGAATCAGAATTTATAAAAGCAGGAAACCGGGAAGTTAATCTTGACCCCGGACTTTTGACAGCGCATAATCTTATACTGACCACCTGCAAAGATTTCAGTCACAGAATATATATTCGCGATGGAGTTTTCGCGGAAGTAACGCTGATGGTGGATAAAGGAAAACTTGCTCCTTTGCCGTGGACTTATCCGGATTACCAATTGCCGGAAGTTTTGGATTTTTTTGAAAAGCAGCGTCAGAATTTTTTAGCTTTTCGAAAAAATATAAAATCCCCCTAAATCCCCCTTCAATGGGAGACTTTAATCCAATATTCGAATGCTAACAGTTATTTTAAAGAGTTTTATCTGGATTATAAGCATTGTTGCTATTATTCACATTTCTGCAGGTTATACTGTGTGGCGGTTGCTCGGTTTGTCTTATAACAAAAAGCTTTTTATCTGCCTTGTCAGCCTTGCTGGCCTTTTTTTGCCTGATATTGTTTTCCCCACGACATTGCAAATTTTGATTCCTAAAACTCCGGGAATTTTTGGATTGGCGCTGTCTTATTTTATTTCCGGGTTTCCGTTTTTGATTATCCCGGGCCTGATGCTTTCTTCTCATTTTGAAACGTCTGATTGTTTGTCAAGCCTGTCATTGGTTTCGCCATTCAAAAGATTCTGGAAAATATTTTTCCCAAAGTTTATCCAGTTGATGATACCTTTTTCGCTAATTCTGTTTCTCTGGATGTTTCACAACTTTTCGCTTCCGGCATTTTGGGAAATAGAATTATTGCCGAATTATTTATTTGCCGAGTTTAATACTTTCTACACTTTCGCGCCTTTTTTTAAAAGAATTTTTGTCGTAGCGCCAATACTAATTATTGTTTCAATTCTTTACTATAAATTCTTTTCTCCGGGCAAAACACAACATTTTACGCATGAGAATCTTGACAGGACAACTTGTTCTTTTGTTCCGGGCATAACAATTATCTCAACTTGGTTTCTTATTTTGGTTGTTTTGCCTTCAATATATTGGGGAATTTATATTTTCGGACAGTGGAAAAATGTCGACTGGCCTAAAGTAATGGATTGTTGGATGTTCACTCTTCAAGTTTCGTTGTGTGTATCTGTTATATCTTTGATAGCAGGCATAGCGGCAATGTCATTTAGGGAAATTAGAATCGTTGTTCCTGTAACAATTCTTTGCGTAATTTATTCATTAGGAAATATCGCGGTTTCCGTTTCCGGCATTTTTCTGTTCAGCAATTTTGGTTTTTGGTCAGGTTTGAAAGAAACAATTGTGCCTATGCTTTTTTCTTTATGCTTGATGTACGTTCCGCTTGCTGTCGCGCTTTTGCTTTTTTTAAAGAGCCGTATAAACAAAAACATTTATCAATCAGCGCGATTATTTATTTCCGAAAAATCAAAAAGATTAAAATACGTGTCGATACCAATTCTCTGGCCCGGGATTATTGTAGTTTTGCTGATAATTTTAAATTTCGCGGGGAAAGATCTTGACACAAGCATTTTAATGGTGCCGCCCGGGAAAAGTTTTCTGCCTGTAAGATTGCATTTGTTATTACACTACGCTGACTTTCCAAGTTTGGCGGCAGTTGTGTTAATTTATATTTTTGTTATAATATTAACTATTGGGTTAATTTATATTCTCGCAAAGACCTTGATTAGATATGGAACATTTAAAAGTTAAAAATTTAAATTTCGGATATAAATCCTATCTGCCTCTTTTCAGAAATCTGTGCTGTGAAGTAAGCAACGCTTCGTTTGTTCATGTAAACGGGATATCGGGTTCAGGAAAAACTACTCTTTTCAAGATTTTTGCCGGTTTTATTAATGCTTCTTATGATGAGATAATAATTTCCGGCATTAAATTGCTTCCGGGCATGAACCCTTTTGACCGGAATATCGCGATGGTGTTTCAGCGGACAAGTTTGTGGCAGCATTTAAGCGTAAACACAAACATAAAACTTGCCTGGAATAATAATTTTATCTCGCGGAATTTACTTAATTCCTGGATGGACCAACTTGAAATAAACAAATTTAAAAACAAGAATTGTTCGGCTCTTTCCGCCGGGGAACAGCAACGTGTAGAAATTTTGCGCGCATTATCAAGCGGCAAAAAAATATTAATACTTGACGAACCATTTGCTTTTCAAGACACGGCAAACTTGAAAAAGTTGATTGAGGCAATAGAACAATATAGAGAAGTTACGCAAAGTATCGTAATTTTTTCGACACACAGTGTTGAGGCGAAAAAATACTTTTCTTCGCAAGCGTTTATTAACATTTAAAATTTGGAGTTTATTGTGAAATCAAAATCAATATTAATATATTTTTTAATTATAATTTCAATTCCCGTTTTTTCTATTCCGAAGATTTACACTGTCAAAGGGATTCCTGAGCTTGACAAATCAGCGGCTGCCTGGATTATGCAAAAGTTTAAATTTCCAAATGCCGAAGTAGTTTTCGCCGATAAAACAAATATGCCAAAAAACGCTGTGTCATTTGATTTTCCCGGCGCCTTAATAGAAAGGCCTGGAAACAAGACCGCTTTTGAAAGCGTGATTCGTTACTATGGCATAAAAGACAAAGTTTTAAATAAAATGATTCCTATACTTCGGGATATAGAAATAAACAAATGGGGACAAAAAAAGACTGCCGAAGCTACGGGGGTGATTGTTATTCATAATGGTTTTGTTTTCAGCGGACAAAACGAGCAGCAGGTTATGAAATCCGACTGGATAATAATAGAGTCTCTTTATAATTATTTTAAGAAGACCGGGGAAGGAAATTGATTTAATTGACATAATTATGGTTTGCTCGAAAAGGGGTAAGCAACACAAAATGTCGATTAACATTAACAATTTTTGCCGAATAAAACTTACTATTTTTTACTTTTTGCGAAAAATATGCGAAATCGAAGTAAAACAGGACGTCCCGGACTGTTTAGCCAGCGAAAACAATGGTTCCAATTTATCGGCGTTATCAGTGTCCAACGGGGAAGCAGGCCGGGACGTCCTGCTTTACTACCTTTTCGAGTAACACTTAATTAACATATATGAAAAATTACTTTTATTTATTGATTTATGTTGTCTTTTTCGTATTGACAGCATGCGAAAAAAAGATTGAAAAAGAAAGTTTGATAATCTACTGTTCGGTAGATGAGATTTGGTCAGGTCCGCTTTTTGAACAATTCACGAAAAAAACCGGAATAGAAATAAAACCGGTTTACGATTCTGAAGCTAATAAAAGTGTAGGGCTTGCAAACAGGCTTATAGCAGAAAAAAACAATCCCGTTGCTGATATTTACTGGAGCGGCGAGCCGCTTCAAATTGAAAGACTTGCCCAGTCGGGAGTGTTGAAACCTTATTCGGAAGCGGGAATAAAGCTTCCGGAATATTTTTCGTCATGGAAGAATGCTTATTGGTTTCCAAATTCTTTTCGGCAAAGAGTTTTTGTAATTAATACTAACATTTTTAAAGACCCGAAACTTTATCCTGATTCAGTTTTCGACTTAACTAACAGAATTTTTTATGGAAAGGCAGCAATGGCAAACCCAAATTTCGGTTCTACTTTATTTCACTTTGCTTCATTATTTACTAAGTTAGGAGAGGAAGAATTTATAAAATTTATGAAAAATATTCGGAAAAACAAAGTAAAGATTTACGCCGGGAATTCTCAAGTAGCACTACAGGTTGTGAGGGGCAACCGCGCGATTGGCCTAACGGACAATGATGATGTACAGCGCGAAATAAAAAAAGGTGTTCCGATAGTCATGAAAGAAACCGGCGAATATTTCCCGTCAGGAATTAGTATAATAAGTAAAAGAGTAACTGAAGGTGGCGCTTTAAAAAAGTTTGTTGAATTTATAATCAGCGATGAAGTTCAAGAAGAATTGCATTCGAAAGTTCCATATAATTATAAAGTTAAAAATGTGCTTGGGAATAGATTATTTGAGGACAGGTCAGAGGAGATGTGCGGGAAGATGAAAGGATTTATTAAAGCGGTAAGAACTCGTTAGGAAGATAAAATTGGCCCGAAGTATCGGGACAATTTATTTACAAAAATAAGCGCCTATATTTGATGTTTAGGGAAGAAAATGAAGAAACTATTTTTTTTAATTTTATTTTTAAGTATTAATATTCATGCTTCGTGGATTTATTTTTACAGTCCGGATTGTCCGCATTGTGAAGAATTGCTCGAGATTCTTGAAAATAGTCTTGCAAATCAAGCAATAGTTCTTAATCTTGAATATCCCACAAACTATCACCGCTTTTTGCTTGAAGCTGAATTGCGCGGCGAAACAAATGCCTGGCCGAGAAAACTGCCTGTTCTGATGACGGGTTCAAAAGTTATACGCGGAGAAAAAAATGTATTAAATTTTCTTTCAGTTTATACGAACGCTTATCAAAAAAAAATCGAACAAGTGGTTAGGATGGGGGAAGCTAAAACTGCTGTTTCGCGTTTGCCTGACAAAACGAAACTCAAAATGTTCTCCGTTGGATTAGTTGACGGGATAAATCCTTGCGCGTTTGCTTTGATGATATTTGTATGCGCGGCGCTTCGGCTTGCCGGCCGCAGGAATAGGGCGCTTTTGTGGGGAGCAATTGTTTTTATTTCTGCAGTGGCTGTTACTTATCTCGCTTTGGGGTGGGGGTTGCTTCATGGACTTCGCGCTTTTATGACAACGCCGCTTGTTCGTTCGGGTGTTTATGCTTTGTTTTCTGTTTTTACTTTTGCCGCTGCAATATTCGCGTTAATCAACGTTTTCAGAAACCGTGCAGCAGCCGGAGTTCCTGAAAGATGGAGACGCTGGCTGCAGCACAGTATTCGCAGAAATGTTCGGTTCGGCACAGGTTTAGTTGTAATTGCCGCTATGGGAATAGTCGCGGCTGGCATCGAGTCGGTTTGCACCGGCCAGGTTTATCTGCCTGCGCTTTTAATGCTTGAGCGGGAGCAGGGACACACGTTGTCTGCTTTTTGGAGTCTTATTTTATATAACCTTGGTTTTATCATTCCATTGACGTTAGTAGCAATAGGCGCAGTTGCAGGTTTAAAAGCCGCGCAATTAGAGCGTTGGGGGAAGACCCAGTTGAGATGGGCAAATAGTATTTTGTTTTTATTGTTTTTATTATTTTCAATGTTTTTACTTTTTTGGAGTGTAGAAGAATTTTCGCGGTATTCTTTGAATAAAGAAAAGAAAGAGAAAAATTACAAAAATAAAACAATAAAAACATCACAATCGAACGCGGAAAAATTTGTTGAAAGTAAAGTAGGTTTAATTAAAAATTCTCCCGTTCTTTGCCAAACAGAAAAAGGAGATTTATATTGGTTTTTTAAAGAGATTGGTGTAGCAGTAGATTTTTGGAAACCCGGTTTTATGACATGCCCTGCAGACAAAGACTTTCCTGTTGCAGAATTTTCGGTTTTAGAAAATGTATCTGAAAAATATAAAGCCGTAAATAACGAAATTTTAAAAAGCCGGCACAGCGAGTACGTTGGGGCAATATCGTGGTGGATTTCCTGGCAGCAAAAATACGGAGACTCGTCTTTCAAAAGCATACCTCAAAACAATCTTTATGAATTAATAGATAAAGCGTGTGGAAGCTGCGGGGAAGCAACAGGATTCAGATTAATAACCAGCCGGTTCGGATTTAGTTCTCATGCGTCATCTAAAAACATAAATTTGCTTGAAGAAAATTTACTGCCATCAGTTGTGACATGGAACAGCGAAGGCCGGCAGCATGCGGCAGTAATATTAGAAAAGGTTGGAGAAAACATTTGGCTGCAGGCGCGATTTTTGGAGAATAGCGAGCCGTTGTTTTTTCGATCAAGCATTCCCAAAACAGCAAAGATTTGGGCTTTGGAAATAGAGGAATAACTTGGAAGAACATCCCCCTGAATCCCCCTTCTGTAGCCGATAAACACTATCATTTTGGCTGTCAATATAAGTTGGTTTCTTTTCACAAATATATTGCATACTCGGTCAAATAATCGTTTATATTTTTTTCTTTTTTAAGGGTTAGGCGGCGATGTTCGTTAAAAATATTTTTTGAGATGTTGGCGAATTGCCGCCGACTACTAAAAAAAATATTCAGGACTTCGCCGCAGGGTGGGATTTCTTTTGCTTTTCGAACACATATTTGCTATAATTGAGACCTGTTTGCGATTTGGCGGGGTGCATTGCCTGTTAAAAATGACCGGCGAGATATTGTTGTGTTTTTTATTCTTAAAACACAACTATTCCGAGCGGGTTAGGTCATTTAGGGCTATTTTATTTTTTCTTTTTGGAAAAAATAAAAGTTTAAATACATTTTAACTCGTTAAAGCGAGATAGTTACATTTTAAGAAAAAACCACATTTGTCCAAAATAAATATCCCAAAGGGATAATTCAACGTAGGACGTTGAGGACAACGTCCTACCAAAGTTTGACAATAACAATATATTAAATTTAAAACAATTATTAATTTCAATAATATTATACCAGCCTGCGGCAACGCCGTAGGATAATAGATAGAGAAAGTTCAAGCATGAAGGGCTTGTTCAAGCTATTGAGCAACACTTACAGCGTTTTTGTTCTTTTTTCTTTTCCCTGCGGCGTTGCCGCAGGCTACGATAAATTTGCCTTACAGGCAACCGGAACGTCCAGCTCGAAATAATGGGTTAAAACCAAAAACACGGAAAAACTATCCAAAAAGCTTATTTTTATTAGGTTTTTAATTAAAAAAAATATTGTTTTGGACAGTAGTGAGAGAAAACAAAATATCAAATTTTTTTGTGGATTTAAAAAACTTTTATTTTTTCCTTAAGAAAAAATAAAACGGGTTAAATTTTTTTCATTGCTATGAAATTCGTTCCTAAAAAAGTGTTTCTAACTCGCGGTGTAGGCGTCGACAAACAAAAACTTACAAGTTTTGAAATGGCTTTGCGAGAAGCTGGAATTGCACATCTTAATCTTGTCAGAGTATCTTCGATTTTACCCCCCAACTGCAATATTATAGAAAAGGAAGAAGGACTGAAACTACTCAAGCCAGGCGAAATAACTTTTACTGTTCTCGCTGAAATGTCAACAATGGAAGCAGGAAGAAGAATGGTAGCGTCTATCGGGCTTGCACGGCCTGCTGATTCCGGCAAGTATGGTTACCTTTCAGAACATCACGCCTTCGGAGAAACTGAACGCGAAGCAGGAGACTACGCGGAAGACCTGGCCGCGACAATGCTTGCAACTACTCTTGGAATTCCATTCGACATCGACAAAGACTACAACGAGAGGAAAGATCAATATATGATGGGCAAACAAATTGTTGACAGCACAAGTATAACTATGGCAACCGAAGCGGTTTCCGGACGTGTTTGGACAACAGTAATTTCCGCCGCGGTTTTTTGTGAGTAAAATCGGTTAATGGTTGTAAAATTATAGAATTCTAATTTCAAAATTCAAGCATAGATGTCAAAATTTTCAAATTTCAAAAAACTAAATCCATCTCAAATTCCAGGCGATTTAAAAATTACAGAATTAGTTGATAAATATTTTTTATCGTATAACGCCGCCAGGTTGCGCGAAGCCTGCCAGCTTTTTTCAGACAAAATTCTGGAAGATGATGTTACTGTTGGGGTAACTTTATCTGGCGCGCTAACCCCTGCCGGATTAGGTTATTCTGCTTTTGTGCCTCTTGTAGAAGCTGGATTTATCGACTGGATAATAAGCACCGGAGCTAATCTTTATCATGATTTGCACAGGTCTCTTGGCTTCGAGCTTTTCCAAACGACGCCTTTTGTTGATGACCTGAAACTCCGTGAAGAAAAAATCATCAGAATTTATGACATAGTATTCGACCAGGAAGTTTTGTTTGAATCCGACGCCTTTTTAAGAAAAGTTCTTGAAGCGCAGGAACTCCAAAAAAAGATGGGTAGCGCTGAACTTCATTATCTGCTCGGAAAATATGTTCGTGCGAGAGAAAAACACCTTAAATTGGAACATCGCTCTCTAATTGGCGCATGTTACGAAAACGGCGTTCCCGTTTATACTTCGAGCCCGGGAGACTCAACTATCGGGATGAATGTGGCAGCAATGAAACTTGCAGACTACAAAACAGAAATAGATACCGAGCTTGACGTTAACGAAACTTCGGCAATAGTTTATGACGCAAAAATCAAAGGCGGGAAAAGCGCTATAATAATTTTCGGCGGGGGCTCCCCAAAAAACTTCGCTTTACAGACGGAACCGCAAATTCAGGAAATTCTCGGGCTGGATGAGTGCGGGCACGATTATTTTATTCAAGTTACTGACGCGCGGCCGGACACCGGCGGGCTCTCAGGAGCGACTCCGAGCGAAGCGGTTACCTGGGGCAAAGTAGACCCGTCTCAACTTCCCGACACAGTCGTTTGTTACACGGACTCAACAATAGCAATTCCTATAATGGCTTCTTACGCCTTGGCGAAAACAAAACCGAGGAAACAAAAGCAGCTTTACATGCAGCGCGATAAAATTGTAGAAAAGCTGAAGAAAGATTATTTGGTAAAATTAGAAACTGGAAATTAGAAACTGGAAATTTGTGGAGTATTAAAATCAAAAAACAAAAAACATCACCCTTAATCCCCCTTCAAAGGGGGAATAAAATTAAAAATTTTTTGGGTTTGCCGGAAGAAAACTCTTCTTTTGAAGGCTCAAATATTTATGTTCTGCCGGTTCCTTTCGAAGCTACAGTAACTTACGGAAAAGGAACAGCGGCAGGTCCGGAAGCTATTATAGACGCTTCACACCAGGTAGAATTTTACGACAGAGAATTCCGGAGTGAGCCCGCGATGGAATTCGGCATACACACTCTTCCAGCCGCCGAAATTCAAGATACTCCAAAAAAAACTATCGAGTCCATCTCTAAGGAAGTATTAAGTTTCTTTGATAAAAATAAATTGTTGGTTGGGCTCGGTGGTGAGCATTCAATAACTCTTGGGCTTGTAAGCGGAATAAACAAAATATTAGACCGGGCGATTACTATTGTTCAGATAGACGCGCATTGCGATTTGAGGAACGAGTATGAAGGTTCCATTTACAATCACGCTTGCGTGGCTTGCAGGCTTCTTGAAATTGGAAACGTGGAAAAAATTTTGCAGTTAGGGATTCGTTCTATTTCTAAAAAGGAAATAGATTTTATAAATAATAATCCCGAGCAGGTTCGCACGTGGTTCTCCGAAAACGTACACTCTAACTCATGGCAGGAAGAATTTATAAAAGAAATTTCCGGGAAAAATGTTTATCTTACTATTGATGTTGATGGTTTAGACCCCGGAACAATTTCCGCAACCGGAACGCCTGAACCGGACGGGCTTTCATGGAAGGAAACACTTGATATTATTCGTTTGGCTTCAAAAAATTCCAATGTTGTCGGGTTTGACTGTGTAGAGTTAGCTCCGGTTCCCGGGCAACACGCTTCAGATTACGCCGCCGCAAAATTAGTTTATAAAACCATTTGTCTAATTAAAAAATCGAAACTTGAAATTAAACATTAAACATTGTATAATTATTAAGTTAGAAACAGGAATTAAAAGAGGCAATTACATAAGTATTTGAGATTTTAGTCCCGGCAGGGACATTTAAGCAGTGCCCCCGAGTGCAATTCGGGGTCAAAAAGACAGTGATAATAAGCTCCGTAGGAGTGAATCCCGATTTTAACAATTTTTATCCGCTCCTAACGGAGCTATGTTTGTTTGTTTATTATACCCCATGTTCACACCTGGGGCTACGATTTAATAGTCCTTTCGGGACTTTTGCAATTACTTCAAAAATTTAAATTAAAAATAAAAAAATATTATGTTTTCCTGGATTAACAAAGGTATAGATTACACTCCACCCGTCAAGCGGGAAATAATGCCTATCGGCAAATTGTTTAACTATTCAAAACAAGATTGGGTTCCTTATGCGTGCCACATGGTCTGCGTAGGTGTTCTCGCAAAAATTGTGGGGCCGTATTATGCTTATCCAGTTGCGGTTATAGCTACGGCATTTTTCCTGATAATGTACGCTTTTCAGGGAAAATATCCTGAGCTTACAGTTAAAGGCACAAAAGCAACTGACTGGCTTCTTGCTATTGGCGTGGGCTTTGTAGGAATTGTACTTTGGATAGCCCCTTATCATTATTTTTATGATATTATGTTTGCAAGAATTCCTATTTTAGGAAACGAAAATATTTTCTTGTCTTTAACTTACGGATTTGAGTTTCCCGAAGATGCTTTCGCAAAAGCGGCAAACGGGATTATCCTGATTCCGAAAAAAATGCCGACACCTACTTACGATCCTACAACTTTGGCAGGAAACTTTAAGTTTGTATTTCTCGCTTTCAGGCTTCTCGGCGCTGTAGTCACCGTCGCTTTTTTCGAAGAGCTTTTCATAAGGTCGTTCATTGTCAGGTTTATTAGCGAGGAATATTATAAGAGAGTTCCTATAGGTTACTATTGCAAAAAAGCGTTTCTTATTGCTCTTGCCATTTACACTGTCGCTCATCCATGGTGGCTCGTTGCAATTATCTGGGGCGGATTGACTTTCTGGCTCTACTATTATAAGAAAAACTTAATGCTTTGCGTTGCGGCTCATGCAACATCCAACCTTCTGCTGGCGCTTTACGTGCTGAAGACAGGAAATTATTATCTATGGTAATTTTTCCTTTTACAAAATGGATAGGAGAATGGAAAAAACCGGAAGTAATTCGCGCTGATATAATAGCCGGCCTTACTTCTTCTCTTGTTTTAATCCCCCATTCCATGGCCTGCGCCCAGTTGGCCGGGCTTCCGGTTTATTATGGCCTTTACGCCGCTTTTATCCCGCCGGTCATTGCGGTTTTGTTCGGGTCATCCAGACAACTCGTTACCGGACCGGTTGCCATGGCATCACTTTTAACTTTTGCCACTCTTCAATCCCTCGAAATTCCGGGTTCTCAACTGTATATTGCTTACGCGATAATGCTTGCGCTAATAGTTGGAATCATCAGAATTCTCCTCGGAATTTTCAAGCTCGGAATTCTAGTAAATTTTCTTTCGCTGCCATTGGTTGTTGGCTTCACAAATGCCGTGGCATTAATTATCGCCACTTCTCAACTTGATACTTTATTTGGTATTGAAATTACAAAAGGAGCATATCATTACCAAACTGTTTGGCGGACAATTACTGCAGTTTATGAAAATATTCACTGGACTACTTTTTTAATGGCGGTCATAGCATTCATAATAATGATTTTGCTTAAAGCTATCAACAAGAAAATACCGAGTGTTCTTATTGCCGCCATTGTTACTCTTCTAATTTCCTGGCAGTTCGGCTATAAAGGTAAAATAGTCGGAACTGTTCCGGGAGGGTTTCCCGCCTTTGCTTTCCCTGAATTTCATTGGAATATTTTGCCAAAGTTAATCGGCGGCGCCCTCGCTATTACTTTCCTCGGGCTGATGGAAGTTACATCTATTGCAAAAACTATCGCTGTAAAAACTAAGCAAAGACTTGATATAAACCAGGAATTGATAGGCCAGGGACTTTCTAATATTGTCGGCAGCTTTTTTCAGAGTTTTCCCGTTTCAGGGTCTTTTTCCAGAACAGCGGTAAATTTTAACGCCGGTGCGTTAACAGGAATGTCTTCCATAATTTCTTCGCTTGTTGTTCTCGTTACTCTGCTTTGGCTAACTCCATTATTACATTATCTTCCGCAAGCAACTTTAGCGGCAATTATTATTGTTGCTGTTTCTTCGTTAATTAAAATCCGGCCTATAATTTCCGCATGGAAAACTAATCCTCTTGACGCTTCAGTTGCAATAATAACTTTTTGTTTAACATTGTATTTCGCTCCTCAAATTCAGAACGCCATTCTCATTGGAGTCGCTATTTCTCTGTTGCTTTTTCTTTTTAAAACTATGCGTCCTCATGTCGCTTTTCTATCAAGACATTCTGACGGAACTTTGCAGGATGCTGTCGAGCACGAGCTTCAACTTTGCGACCATATTTCCATTATAAGATTTGAAGGCCAGCTTTATTTCGGGAACGCAAGTTTCTTCGAAGATAAAGTTTTGGAGACTGTCGCTCAAAAGCCTGACCTGAAATGTGTTATTCTTGATGCAAGCGGAATTCACACCATTGATTTCTCCGGTGTCGAAATGCTCCGAAATACTACTTCAAGGCTTAAAGAATCCGGAATAGAACTTTACATTACACGCGCAAGATTTACTTTCATGAAAACTCTTATAAAAAACAATTTCGTGAATTTTTTCGGTGAAGAAAACTTCTTTAACAAAAACAGGCAGGCAATTGAACATTCCTGGAAAGTTTTGGGTTGTGACCATATTGAAACCTGCCCGTTTTATAATAATTCTTAATCTTGTTGCCTTACCATTTTTCAACTGACACAAAGCGTTGATTGAAAAAATGTAACCAAATGGACCGCGAAAATATCCCTATCCCTCCAGTTTTTAATGTAATGGCCAAGCCAGCCGGCCCTGCCTGCAACCTTGCTTGCAAATACTGTTTTTATCTTGACAAAACTCAATATTTCCCCAAAGAAGAAAATTTCAGAATGTCCGATGAAATTTTGGAAAAGTTCACTAAAGATTATATTGAGTCTTTACAAAATATCCCGGAAATAAATTTTTCGTGGCAGGGAGGCGAGCCGACAATTCTCGGCGTAGATTTTTTCCGAAAAGCGGTTGAACTTCAGAAAAAATATGCGGGGGAAAAGAAAATAACCAACGCTTTTCAAACAAATGGCACGCTTCTTGACGGCGAATGGTGCGAGTTTTTTAAAGAAAATAATTTCCTCATCGGTGTGAGCATAGACGGCCCGAAAGAACTTCATAACGCTTTCAGGGTCGATAAAAACGGCAAAGGCAGCTTCGATGATGTTATGCGTGGAGTAGAACTTCTTAAAAAATATAAGGTTGATTTTAACGCTTTAACAGTAGTAAACCATTATAATTCGCAGCATCCCCACTATGTTTACCATTTCCTAAAAAGTCACGGAATAGAATTTATTCAGTTCATTCCCATCGTAGAGCAAAAAGTTTTTGATCCTGATAGCGAAATGCAGTCGGATGTTACCGAATGGTCTGTCAAGCCGAAAATGTTCGGAAAATTTTTGGCTAAAATTTATGACGACTGGATTGAAAAAGATGTTGGCAAGATTTTTGTTCAGCAGTTTGATGCGGCTTTGGGGAACTGGGTTGGAGCGGGTGCCTCTGTTTGTGTGTATTCCCCTGTTTGCGGAAATTCTGTAATCATTGAACACAACGGAGATGTTTACTCATGCGACCACTTTATGTACCCTGATTATTTATTGGGAAATATTATGGAAAAGGATTTCCGGTCTATGGTTTATTCAGATTTTCAAATCCAATTCGGACGGAATAAATACCTTGGTTTGCCGTCTCAATGCCGGAACTGCAAGGTTCTTTTCACTTGCCGCGGCGGATGTCCAAAACACCGTTTCTTAACTACGTCTAAAAATGAAAAAGGATTAAATTACCTTTGCAGAGGATACAAATATTTTTATTCGCATATTGCGCCCGGAATGAATACTATGGCAAAACTACTGAACGAAGGGCGGCTGGCGGAAGAAGTTATGAAAATGGAAAAAATTTAAAATCGATAACATTCGCGGATAGCAATCCGCGCCTACATCCGATTACGGCTCAATGGATTTTTTAGGGGAGCGATATTATTGTAGCTGACCTCGCTGATGTCGGCAGATACACTTGGGATTGCTAAGACCTGATAGTAAACTGCCTCAACGAGACCGGCTACAGAAAATTATTGAATAAATTATATGCTATAATGACAAACACCCCTCAAAAAAATCCATTGAGCCCCGATTACCGATTACCGATTACCGATTACCGATTTAGGACGCTGGAGACAGCGTCCCCGAAACCTGAAACCTGACCGACTATTTTCTGCATCTCCTCTTCCTGTTCTTCCATAGATTCCACCATTTTGAATTGAACCCTGGCACGGTCCAGATTATGATTTTCTCTTTCTGTACTAAAATAGATGTCACCATTTAAATAATCCGCAAGAAATCTGATGCCAATTTCGAAGGTGATAAGTTTCCCGGAAAAAACTAAATTATCTGTTTCAAGAGGAGAAAGAAAAGAACCGGCGGTTTCAAGATATCCGCGCGTTAACGCTTCGAAAATAGAAATGTCCATGCGAATTGAATCAATGTCAACACAGTCTTCGGCGCCTGTCCTTGTTGCGGAACGAACACAATCGCCAAAATCATAAAGCGGTAGCCCCGGCATAACCGTGTCGAGATCTATCACACATAATCCTTCGCCGGAATCAATATCAAACAAGATATTGCTTAATTTAGTATCGTTATGAGTTACACGTTTTTTCATCGAGCCGTTTGCGATATAATCGACAAATTTTGTCGTCATCATCCGATGTTTTTTGACGAATTCTATTTCAGGTTTTGCTAATGCTGCGCGATTGACAGAATCTTTGCTAAGAGCTTCTTCAAATTGGTTAAATCTGAAAACAGTATTATGAAAGTCAGGTATGACTTCATGCAAATCCGAAGTAGGCAAATTGGAAAGTAAAGACTGAAATTCTCCGAAAGCTTTTGCGGCTTCATAAGCCTGTGTCGGAGTGCTTTCTGGTGAGCACTCGCAGGAATCTTTTATAAAATGGAAAACCCGCCAGAAGTTCCCCTCTCCATCTTCAAACCAGAATTGGCCTTCAAAAGTTTTAACAAGGCTGAGAGTTCTTCGTTTAGGGTCTTCCCCCGCCTTTTTGAACTTGTTTTGAAGATGAGACGTTACGAGCAAAATATTTTCCATAACCTTTAACGGTTCGGGAAAAACATTATGATTTAAATATTGAAGAATAAACTTTTCACTATCAAGAGTATCCACTAAATAGGTTTGATTAATATGGCCTCCGCCGAACGGTTCTACGCTTACGGCTTCACTCTTCAAATCGAAATTTTTAATAATTTCCTGGTATTTCATAACGAAAATAATATTATATTATTGAGAAAAAAACAATATGGCGCTCATTTTGATTTCTTTTTAATTTTTTCGTGGTTTTAGTGTCTTTCGTGGCTCGTGGTTCAGTAAACGTTTACGAGTTTTTCCTTCAAAATTTTTCTCGCGTATAGAACCGTCTCGTGAGGTGTCGGCGGCAATGTCATTTTGTAAGTTGGATAATAATGTGTCAAGTGCACAGGAGTTTCAGGTCCTATTTCTTTTGCGACCCAGTCACGCAATTTTATAAAGTTTTCATCTGTGTCATTTAAAGTTGGAATAATAAGATTTGTCAATTCTACATGGGCTTTTTTACTTGCGGATTTAATTGTATCGAGCACCGGTTGAAGCCGGCCAGCCGAATATTTTCTGTAAAAATTATCATCAAAAGATTTTAAATCGATGTTGAAAGCGTCTGTAAATTCCAAAAAATTTCCCAAAGGTTCCGGATTGATAAATCCATTTGTAACCATCACATTTTTTAGTCCCCTCTGTCGAACTATCGGGCCTAGTTCAAGAATCGTTTCAGCCCAGACAGTCGGCTCGGAATAGGTGTAAGCCACGCCTACAAAATCATTCAGGTCTTTAGTATCAAGTTCTTCAAGATATTTTAAAAATGATTCTTTGGTCAAATTTGGATTTTCTAATCGAGAAGGAGAAAACTCTTTGGAAATAGAATAGTTCTGACAGAATTGGCAGGAAAAGTTGCAGCCATAAGTTCCAAAACTTAATATTTTGCTTCCCGGATAAAAGTTATGCAAAGGCTTCTTTTCGATCGGGTCTACCGCCATGCTGCTCGCAACAAAATAATTTAATGAAAAAAGCTCGCCGTCACGATTTTCGCGAACTTTGCAAATCCCGGTCTTTCCCGGAGCGATTTTGCAGTTATGCGGGCATAAATCGCATTGAACATTTTTGTTTTCCGTGCTGTGCCAATATTTCGCGTTCATAATTAGGTTAAAGGTTAAAAGGTGTCAGGCTCAGGTGTCAGGAAATACTAAATACTGAACACTGAATACCGATTACCGATTACTGATTACTGATTACTGATTTTCCTCCCTGTCGGTTTACCGTAAGGATATTTTATAAATTCCCTTGCCTTTTTAACATTTTCTTCAGCTTTTTCTAAAGTAGATTTAACAGCGCCTACCCATGGTTCAATAGTCCAAAACTGTTCCTGGCAAAAATGTTTTCCGGGCATTAAAATAGTAATTTCAGAAAAAAGTATAGCTTTATTTCCATCAACCATAACCCTCGAATTTGCATATGGGAAATACCCTTTTTCTTTTTCAATTGCCTTTGTGAAAAAAACGGAATTTTTATTTTTTATAGCCAGCCAGCTTTCCGAAGAGGTAGCAGCAACTCTTTTAATTTTTTCCCCAACAGGTGAAACGCTGATAATTCCATTTTCTTCTTCAATACCTATGGGATTGCCGGCCAGAAGCGAGAAGCCCGGCCTGGCGCTCTCCGAAGCAAAATAAACAGTAGAATTTTCAGGCGCTTCGAATTCTGTTCCAATGCTCCATGATATTTCATGCTCGACAATATTTTTAGCCATCAAAACTGTTCGGACAACATTCGAGATAAGCTGGAAAGTTCTTGACCAGCGAACACCGTTTACAAGGTCAGGCGGAGATAAAAATCTAAGGATGCCCAAATTATCCACTCGCCATTTCCATGGCCCTGAATAAGTTACATTTGAAGAAAACCTGACCCTGTCGTTCGGGTGCAAAGCAGCGCCGGAACAGTCAAACACTGGAACTTTTCCGAAGCTGACAACCTTGCCGCCGTTTTGTGGAGATAATATAAGCGAAGCAAAGCTGTTGCTTAGGCCGATACAATTATTTTCAGCGGGAAAAATAACAGAATTATCGGGCAGGATTTTGCTGTAATTTAGTTGCGCATATTTATCGAAAACAAAGTTATCAAAATAGGTTTTCCCGGTTCTTAAAGCTTCCCGAAGCCCGGGAATCCCAACAATTCTGGGCATCAGCAGGTCGGTGTAAACATTAGTTTCAGCTTTTACGAGAATAATAACCTGGCTAACATTTTCGAGAAGGATTTTGCAATGTTCCGGGCTGGCGCCGCGAACCAAAGTAGTTTGATGGGAAGGTTTTCCGTCGCAAATAACTTCTATTTTAGACTTACCGTTTTTTGCCAAAGAAGAGTCGTCAACCCCCGCGCTAAATTCAATGTAAACTGCTTTCTCGCCGAGAGAATAAATAAAAACGGCGTTTCCCCCAACACTTATTCCCTTATCAAACTCAAGAGAATCAACTGCAAGTTTTCCTCCGGCAACATTTCTGTTTAACCTTGGTACTCCCAGATTTTGCGCGGGCAACTCCGGCGTCCATTCAGAATAAGCTTCCTGCCAGAGCGGCTGGTCTAAACCCACAACGGAATAGTCGCCGAGAAAAGCGCGAAAAGACTGGCAGGATGTTAAAGCTAAGAAACACGTCAGACTTATAATTATTAATTTGCAACTTACAATTTTCAATTTGCAATATTTTTAACGTTAATTTCCGATAAAAGCGATGTATGAGTCAGCCGCGTTTTCAGCCGCGTCAGCAATATTGCCTATCATACCCGCGAGATGAAAAAGCAGCATAACGGAAACCGGGTCAGATTCTTCTTCACATTCAAAAAGAGTTTTTGTGAAATCGTGGATCAACTCGTCGGTTATTTCTTCTTTTTGAGGAACAACAGAAAAGTTTTCCAAAATAGTTTTATGATTGTAATTATGTTTTGAGCCGTCTGAATGAATAGCAACTAAATTGGCACAACAATCCCGAAGGAAATTGACGGTTGATTCAACTTTATCCGCCAGTTCTATAAGTAAGGATTTGCATTTTTCAGGGACGTTAGCTTTTCTAACAGAAAGAAGTCTTGCAACATCCTCCGCCGAGTCGCAAATATTATCCTGAAACTTAATTATATGAAGAATATTATCGCGTTTTATCGCCGCAAAAATTGAGCTAGATAATTTATTTCTGATGGAGATCTCGATTTGGTCGGCCTGGCTTTCCGTTGCTGAAATAAGTTCGCAAAGTTTAATTAAGCTATCCAAATCATCTGCGGCAAATGCTTCAACAGATTGCGCAACTAATTTTGAGCAATAATGGCCTTTGCAGAGGTGCTCATACAGGGGCTCAAAGACATTCAAACCTGATTTACCTTCTATAACTTTCATTTTATTATTCGACCCTAAACCATTTATTTGTAGTATTAACGGGTCATTGAATTTAATTTTCGACTTTTTTGTCGAGCAAAATATTAAAACAGAACTTTTATACGATATTCAATCTCTATTCTTTCAGTTAACACATTGAAAACCAGTCGTTTAGAAATATTGGCATAATAATTGTATTAATGCAGACAAGGAGAAATTAAATCTTTTTGGAGCTTTTATCATGCAACGCGCAATTTTGAAACATCTTGAAAGAACATGCCTAAAATGCGGACATAAATTTACAGCACACGGTCGGTTTAATCGCATTTGCAGATATTGCAGAAATCATCAGTCCCGCGGTTACGAAGAACACAAAGTAATTTTCCCGTGGTCTTAGTAAATACGTAATTTTAAGCAAGAGGTTTGTAATCCGAAACCTGGATTTTTAAGCCGGAATTAAAATCGAAGGTTTTGGGTATATTTTTACGCTCTTCTTCCGCTTGATTCTCCTTGAGTTAATACACCTCTTTCGCTGCTTTCCACAAATTCAACAAATTCTTTAACTTCGGGAGTTTGCTCTACTTCATCCTTGATTTTCTTGAGAGCGTTACCAGTGTTAAGGCCGCTCCTGAAGAAAATATGGTAAATATTTTTAATAGCCCTAACAACTGACAAATCAAAACCATTTCTTTTAAGAGCAATGACATTAACCCCCCGCACAAAATCATTTCTTCCGTCAGCAATCATAAACGGCGGCAAATCTTTCGAGATGGCTGATCCTCCGCTTAGCATAGCGAACCTTCCTATTCTGCAAAACTGATGCACACCGCTTAAGCCTGAAATAAAGGCATTATCTTCAATAGTTACATAGCCAGAGAGGCCAGCGGCATGAACCATTATAATATTATTTCCTAATTTGCAGTTATGCGCGATATGTACGTTTTCCATTAAAAAACAATTATTTCCAATGATAGTTTCCGTTTCGGGTTTTGTTCCAAGATGGATGGTTACACCTTCCCTTATAATATTATCATTACCTATTTTGACATATGAAACAGAAGATTCATCAAAAGCAATGTCTTGCGGGGGAGTACCGATACAAGCGCCGGGGAAAACCGAGTTCCGTTTTCCTAAAGTAGTGTGCCCGGAAATATAGCACTGGGCAATAAGACGACAGCCTTCGCCAATTACAACGTCAGGTCCGACAATACAACCGGGGCCGATTTGCACATCTTCTGCAACTTCGGCTTTTGGGTCAACTACAGCAGTTGGATGAATATCAGGCATAAAAATACTTGAGTTAATAGTTAAAAGTTAAAAGTAGGAAAGTAAGAATTTTCGTACTTTCGCACTTTCTAACGCTGTCGATGACTGGCGGGGTGCCTAAAATAAGCGTGGTTACCCCGTCCAGTCCATCGACTTTGTTAGACTTAGTTAATTTTTTTCACACAAAGGACACAAAGGCACAAAGTTTTTTAAAT